>CABEDY010000392.1_pt1 | contig 18744 bp, 20 predicted proteins | sample 3423171 | NCBI WGS metagenome assembly CABEDY01 (sample SAMEA5534333, study PRJEB31848) | metagenome | biome: tundra; feature: field; material: soil | place: USA | collected 2013-05 | depth 0.15 m | reverse complement strand
CAGTGAAATCAGCTTCCTACAAACCAGGCAAGCCGACGAGGGCGTCGGCTGCGGACCAGGGGGTCCGCCCCACCACCACTTCAGATCGTTCAGCCCCGGCAAAACTAAGTGACATTGGGATGCCATCCTGCGCGCGGGTTGTTAACCCGCGCCGTTTGATGCTCAAACTGGCTGCCTTCTTCGTGGTACTGGTTTCGGCGCTCGCTGCGCCGCAGGATCCGGTTCAATGGAAGCTCACGTTTGATTCGCAGTCGGCGCCGCCGGGCTCGAAAATTCTCGGACACCTCACCGCCAAACTCGATCCGGGATGGCATCTCTACTCGCTGACGACTCCACCCGGGCCCATCCCCACTACCGCGACTTTGGCTGAGAATCCGGCCGTCGCCGGCTTTAAGGTTTATCAGCCGAAGCCCGTGATCAAGATGGATCCGTCGTTCAACGCGAACACCGAGACTTTCGGCGAGGAAGTCACCTTCCTCTACGAGATCGAGTTGAAGAAAAACGCGCCCAGCGGTCCAACCGAGTTGACGGCGCAAGTTCACTACCAATGCTGCAACGACAACAACTGTCTGCGGCCCAAGCGCAAGACAGCCGTGGCTTCCATCAACATCGATCCAGCAGCTAAGGCCGAGACCATCTCAATACCGGCCGGCTACACCGAGTTCCGGAAAGCCTCCACTGCTGTGCAGAATCCACAATCCTCCGGCATCGGCTTCTTCCTGCTAACCACGTTCGCGGCCGGCCTCGCTGCCATATTCACACCGTGCGTGTTTCCGATGATCCCGTTCACGGTCTCGTATTTCATCAACCGCAACTCCAGTTCCAAGCGCGACGGCGTACTTCAAGCTGTCGTCTTCTGCGTGGGCGTCATCGTATTCTTCACGGGCCTCGGTCTAATCACGAAAGCCATCGCCGGACCCATCGGAGTGGTCAAGCTAGGCAACAGCCCGTGGGTCAACAGCTTCATCGGACTGGTGTTCATTGTGTTCGGATTGAGTTTGCTGGGCGCCTTTGAGCTGACCCTGCCTTCCGGACTCCTCACCAAGCTGAATCAAGCTTCCGAGGGCGGCGGGTACTTCGGCACGCTGATCATGGGCCTGACGTTCACGCTGACCTCTTTCGCCTGCATTGGACCAATCGTTGGTCCGCTGCTAGTCGCCTCCGTGCAAACCGGCGGGATTCAACCAGTGCTTGGCATGGCGTCGTTCGCCACTGGATTGGCCCTTCCGTTTTTCGTGCTGGCTCTATTTCCTTCCTTTTTGAAGAAACTTCCAAAGAGCGGCGGCTGGCTGATGCGCGTGAAAGTGGTGCTGGGATTTATCGTGCTGGCTGTTTCGATCAAGTATCTAAGCACCGCCGATCAGATTCTTCAAACCGGCTTGATCTCGCGCGAGTTGTTCATCGCCGCATGGGTAGTGCTGTTCGCGCTGCCCGGCCTTTATCTGCTGGGGTTCCTGCGTTTGGAAGGCATCCAGCCCGACGAACATTTAGGCGTGGGACGAATGCTGCTCGGTTCGCTGTTTCTGATCTTCTCCATCAGCCTGCTTCCGGGACTTTTCGGAGCCACGCTTGGGGAATTAGAAGCCGCCATCCCTGTGCAGGCGAAAACCACTTCGCTTGGCCCCGCAGGCCCAGAGGCTGGCGGACCGGTCTGGATGAAAAACCAGTACAAGGAAGCGCTCGCCAAGGCACGCGCGGAAAACAAGCTGGTGTTCGTCAACTTCACCGGTAACGCGTGCACCAACTGCCATTGGATGAAAGCCAATATGTTCCCGCGGCCGGAAATCGCGCCGCTGATGAAAGACTTTGTCCTGGTGGATCTGTACACGGACGGTACCGACACGGCATCTGAAGAGAACGCGAAAATGGAAGAGGAGCGTTACAAGACCGTTTCCCTGCCCTTCTATGTAATTCTGGATCCCGACGAACACGTCATCGCAACATTCCCGGGTTCAACGCGCGACGTGCAACAGTTCGCCAATTTCCTCAAGACAAAATCACCGGCCGCTTAGACTCAGTCTCGGAAGCCGTGAAAAAATAGCAAAAAGCACCGTCTCCCTTACGGTCGCGGTTCGGTTACTAACGATCGTTACCGAACCGTGAGCGTAAGCGACCGGTGCTTTTGAATTCTTAGCGAACCGAAGAACTCAGCCAGCGTTTCTGGTTGATCTTGCTAGAAACAACTCGCCTGCGAGCGTTTCTTGTTCCTTGTCGCCGGCCGCTTTCCATTTGGCTAGCGCTTTTTCCCGGAGCCCATCCAGCAACTCGAATTGGCGGCGCGCTTCCAGCACTCTTCCTCGCTGCTCCACCACTTTCGCCTCCGACTGCTGCTCGAGATTCTCGATGCCTCGAATTCTCTCGTGAACGTGGATCCCGAAAGAATCCAGGTTTTCAAGTTCCAGCCCCAGCATCGAGGATTGTGCCAGTACTTCCTGCCGGGACTGGGCCAAGTCGTCGCGAGCCTGCTGCTTGGCGTCCACTAGCGCTTGCCGTTCGGCTCGCACCTGTTGCAGCTTGAGCTCCTCGATGTTAAGTTGTTCCAAACGCCAGCGCCGGACCCTCTCGAGCGGAAAATTGAAGCGCTTCATCCAGCCAGCTTGGCCAGTTCACGCATCTGGGCCATGGTCTCTTCGAACGGGGCGTGCGACGCGTTGTCCTGTTTCAAGAAATCGAGTAGCTGCGGCCGAAGCCGGATGGCCGCGTCCAACTTGGGATTCGCGCCGCTGGCGTAGGCGCCCAGGTTAATCAAGTCTTCGGCGCGCTGATGAGTGGCCATGGCATCGCGGATTTTGATCGCGGCTTCCTTCTGTTCGGGACTGTAGAGCCGCGGCGCCAGCCGGCTCACCGATTGCAGAACATCGATAGCCGGATAATGCCCCGCCGCGCCGAGCTCGCGAGAGAGAATGATATGGCCGTCCAGGATGGCGCGCACAGCGTCGCAAATCGGCTCGTTAAAGTCGTCGCCTTCCACCAGCACGGTGAAGAAACCCGTGATGGAGCCTTTGCGGAAGCGCCCCGCGCGCTCGAAGATCTTTGGAAGCAGGTTGAAAACAGATGGCGTATAGCCCTTCTGGCTAGGCGGCTCGCCGGCTGCCAGACCAATCTCGCGCTGCGCCATGGCCAATCGCGTCACCGAATCCATTACCAGCAGAACGTCCGCCCCTTGATCGCGGAAATACTCCGCGACGGCCAGCGCAACGAACGCGGCGCGGATTCTGAGCGGCGCTGGCCGGTCTGAAGTAGCCACCACCAGTACCGAACGCTTCAGCCCATCCGGCCCGAGCTCGTGCTCGATAAAATCGCGCACCTCGCGATTTCGTTCCCCGATCAGCGCAACCACGCTCACAGTCGCCGAGCTGTGCCGCGACATCGCGCCCAGCAGCGTGCTCTTGCCAACCCCGCTGCCGCCGAAAATCCCGATCCTCTGGCCCTTGCCGCAAGTCAGCAGGCTATCGATAGCGCGGATGCCGGTCGCGAGCGGCTCGCCGATGGGTTCCCGATCCAGCGGGCCCGGAGCGGCGGCATACAAGTCGTAAGGTTCCTTGGCCCCGATCGGTCCAAGTCCATCCAACGGCTTTCCGAAGCCATCGATCACGCGGCCCAGTAACTCGGGGCCGGCTTCCATGCGGGCGTCTTCCTTGCGGGCCGTAATCGGATCGCCCAGGTGCAGGCCGTCAGTTTCTTCGAGCGGCATCGAGAGCACCCGGCCGTTGCGAAATCCGATGACCTGGGTGCGAATCACACGCCCGTCCTTGGTGCTGATTTCGCAGAAATCACCGATCGCGGCAGCCGGTCCGTTCGATTCCACCAGCAGGCCCACCAACTCCGTCACATTCCCGATCCAGCGGCAGGTCTCTATCTTGGCCAGCCTTTCGTGATAGGGCGCGAGTTTCATCATACTCTCCGTACCAGATCCGCAAGCCCGCGCTCAATCTCCGACAGTTGAGTTTCCACCGACGCGTCCAGGGAGCCGCGGCTTGAGCCGAGAATCGCAGCACCACGCTCCAAACCCGGATCCGCGACCACCTCCACGCGTTGTGGCAGCCCCATCTTTCCCAGAAATTGCTTGACCATGGGAGCGTCCTCCGGCCGAATCCGGACCGTATGTACTTCACGCGCCTCGATTTTTTCGAGTGCTGCCTTCACCAGCCCCAACAATGCGTCTGGAGCCACGGTCAACTCCCGATGCAAAACCCGCCGCGCAATCGCCAGCGCCAGCGCCACTACGTCTTCTTCCGCTTCCTGACGAAAACGCTGCCGCATCCCCGACATTTCTTCGATTGCCCGCGCCATCCGGACATTCATGGCTTCTAATTGCGCGCCCATCTCCTGGCGAACCGACGCCTGGCCCTCCTGAACGCCTTGCTGATGGGCGGCCCGTATCTTCTGCTCCGTGTCCTCCCCGCTCCGCGAGTTCCTTCCACCGCCTTCGGAAGCTCGCGGCGGGACATACGCGCTCGCTTGCCCCCCCGTCTCACGGTGCTCTTCAATCGAGCCAACGCTGCGCCATGCGATCGGCTCAATTGGGATTCCGCCCCGGTGCACCTTAGACGACATACTGCTCTCCCACTGTGCCCTTCAGGCTGATCACGCCTTCGGCTTCCAGTTGCCGTACCACGGCAATGATCTGCTGCTGGCCCGCCTCTACTTCCTTGATCTTCACCGGACCCAGAGCATCCATGTCTTCCTTCAACATTTCGGCGCCGCGCTGCGACATGCCCTCTAGAAAGTGAGCTCTCAGCTGCTCACTGGTGCCCTTCAATGCCACCGTGAGGACCTTGCGGTCGATCTTGCCCAGCACCTCCTTGATGGACTCCTGGCCCAGCAGCAGCAGGTCTTCGAACACAAACATCAGATGACGTATGGTCTCCACCAGGTTGGGATCGTTTTGCTCGATCCCTTCCAAAATTTCCTTGCTGGTGCCCGAGTCCAAACGATTGAACATCTCCGAGACGGCGCGGACGCCGCCGTACGATTCGCGGCTCAGCTCACCCAGGTCTTTCAGCTTTTTTCCGATGATCGCCGCAATCTTCGAGATAATGTCCGGCGAGATCTGGTCCAGGTTGGCCATGCGCAACGCCACGTCGGAGCGCAGCTCCGCGGGCAGCGAGATCAACAGTCCCGCGGCCTGCGAAGCGTTCAAATGCGAGAGGATCAGGGCAATGGTCTGGGGATGCTCATTGTGAATAAACTTGGCGAGCTGTTGCGGGTCCGCTTTTTGCAACGTGTCGAAGCTGGCCGTTTCCGATCCCAGCGTCTTCATCAGCCGGTCCAGCATTTTCCTGGCGTGTTCCGGGCCGAAGGCGGTGATCAGCATTTTCTTGGCGAAGTCAACACCGCCCTTCAGCACGAAATCGCGCGCCACGGACATCTGGTAGAACTCCTCCAGAGTGGCCTCGGCTTGTTCGTTGCTGATGTTGGTGATGCGGGCAACCTCGTGCCCGATAAGTTGCACCTCTTCCTCGTCCAACTGCCGCAGAATTTCGCCGCTGGCCTGATCCCCGAGGATAACCATCAGGATCGCGCATTTGCGAATCCCGGAGACTTGCTGGACTGCTTCTACGTTTTGAATCACGGCGTTAGTGCTTTGGCTCGCTCATCCAGGATCTTAAGACGTGAGCCATGGAGCTGGAATCCTTCTTGGCTTGTTCTACGATGTGCTTGGTTAACACCTCAGCTTTTTTGGTGACCGGCGGAAGCTTCAACGCATTCAGTGCATCCATTTCCTGTTTCTGACGAAGCGCTGTCTGTTCGGCGAGCTGGTTCTCGATTCGTTTATTCAGATCGACCGGCGCGGCGGCGAGTTGCGGAGCCATCTCGACTGATTCCACCGGGCCGCGCCGCAGGAGCCTGACGACCATCACCAGCAGCGACAACATCACCGCCACGCCCACTCCCGCTCCTATCAGCACGAACTTGTTCTTCAGGGCCTGCTCATACCAGGGCGGCGGCGCTGGCGGCGCTGGCTTGGCCGAAGGGGAAATAGGCTCCGGATTCAGAGTGGCCTCGAACGGCATAGTCTCTACCACTAATTGGTCTCCCCGCTCGGCCGAGAACCCGATCACGCCCGCCACCAGGTCGTGAATCGTCTTCAGCTTCTCAGCCGACGGCGGCTCTACAATACGCTTGGCCTTTGGTCCGCTACCCTCCGTCCGGACGTCGGAATCCACCAGAAGTGAAACGGACATGCGTTTGACGGTGCCCTGAGGCAGACGGACGTGGCGGACGGTGTGGCTGGACTGATAAGCGATGTTTTCCGTGCGCCTGGTGACGCCGTTCGAGCCGTTCCCCGGACGAGAGGTCGGCCTGGGCAGGTTGGAAGCAGTTCCCGGCACGCCGTTAGCAATGGCGCCGCCGCTGATATCTTCCGTCTTCTGCGAAGTCACCATCACGGATTTGCTTGGATCGTAGGATTCCTCGCTTTGTTCCGCGCTCGAGAAATCGCATTCCACAGACGCTGTAGCTCGAAACTTGTCAGCCCCCAACAGCGGCTCCAAGGTAGTGTTGATTTTGGCCAGCAAGTCGTGTTCAATCTTCTGCCGATAATCGATCGCGCCTTCCGACGGTTCCGGATCATCCGGAGATGGGGCCTTGCGAGCCTTGTTCAGCAAATTCCCGCGCATATCTACCACCGAGACCGCTTCCGGGACTAGGCCTTCGACGGCACTGGCAGTCAATTGGCATATCGACGCAACATTCTGCGCCGATAGCTGCGATCCAGCCCGCAGCTTTACCAGAACGCTGGCTTTGGCTGGCTGGTGCGATTCCAGGAAGATAGATTCCTTGGGGAAAGTAATATGGACCCTGGCCTGTTCCACTTCCGCCAGCGACATCACCGAGCGCTCCAACTCGCCCTCCAGCGCCCGATGATAGTTCACCTGCTCGGCGAAGTCGCTGGCGCCGAAGTTCGTCTTGTCAAACAGTTCAAAACCGATCCGCCCGCTCTTCGGGATGCCCGCGGCGGCCAGTTGGAGACGCAGCTCGGCCACCTTGGCGGAGGGAACCAGCACAACCGTTCCGTTGTCCGACAGACGGAATTCGGACCCGTTCTCGCGGACCTTCGCCAGTATGGCGGCCGCATCTTCGGCGGAAAGCGCGCTGTATAGCGGACGGAAGTCCCGTTCCTCATGCCAGTGCGAGAACGCGACCAATGCGGCCACCACTGCTCCCGCAGCAATCAGTATCGAGAGGCTTTGCTTCCATGTCAGGGTGTTCAGCAGGCGTTTCATGGGCTCTTTTGACTAGCTGCCTACATCTGCATTTTCATTACTTCCTGGTAGGCAGATATCACTTTGTTCCTTACCTGCAGGAACAAGTCGAAGCTCATTTCTGCATCCTGGGTGGCAAGCGCGACCTTGTGGACCTCCTCGTCTTCGCCAGAAAGGTATTTGCCGATCGCATTCTGGGAGTTTTGCTGGAACTGCTCTACTCTTCCGATCGCATCGGAAAGTACCGATTTGAAGCTCCCCGGCGTACTCTGCGCCGGACCGGCCGGCTGCATCAAAGGTATGGCCGGAGCGTGAACAGGTGTGATTGGAAGCGGCATCGTGGTTATTTCATCAGGTTGATAGATTGCACAATCATGTCTTTGATGGCAGTCATGGCTGAGACATTGGCCTGGAAGTTGCGCGAGGCGCCCATCAGGTTCACCATGTCTTCAGACGGATTAGAGCGGGGATACGCCACATACCCGTCTTTGTCCGCGTCCGGATGGCCGGGCATGTACCGTTTCTCTGGATCCCGCGTGTCTTGGATCACATCGGAAACCTCCACGCCGGTGACGCCGGAACCCATCTCGGTTTGAAAGACCGCCGAGAACGGGGAACTTTGCGGCGCACTGGTGAACACCGCGTCTTTGCGCCGGTACGGCCCGCCCTCCGGAGTACGCGTGGTTTCCGAGTTCGCGAGGTTTTCCACCAGCAACTCGGCCCGCGTGCGCTCGGCCGCCATCCCGGAAGCGCTGACCGAAAGTACCGAAAACAGGCTCATCCCGACTTACCCTCCTGGATGGCGTCAGTCATTATCTTCAGCTGGGTCTTGATCAATGCCGATGCCATGTTAAACCGCAGTGAGTTTTCCGCAAGCAAGCGCGCTTCTCGATCCATGCTGACGTTGTTGCCATCGTTCTTCACAACCAAACCCTGTGTTTCCACAACGTTGGGACTTCCGTTCTTGATCTGGCTCATGAACTCGAACTGAAAATCGATATCTTTGGACTTATAGCCCGGTGTATCCGCGTTGGCTATATTGGACGCTACTAGCTTCTGCCGAGCGCTCAACAGGTCCATGTAATGCTCAAGCTGATCTCTGATGCCTTCCACCACGATGCCCACTATTGCAACCTGGCCGCCAAACGCCACGTCACATACTTTGCAATCAACTAGTGCGGTTCAGCAGGCAATAATCTGTCCCAAGACAACAGAATGCCGTTCCGAAGTGGGGCATGGGTACCGATCTGGAAGCGCAGGGGGAGGCTCGTGGGAAGAAACTAACACCTTTCCCACTTGGAGTATGCCCCTGGGGGGTAGATCCCTATAGAACGACCACCTGGAGGGGGTCTAGGTACTTTCCCCCCCTAGTTTAAGCATTACCTGAAATTGATCCCGTACCAGTACCCCTGTAGAATCGAAGTTCGACGCCGATAGGCTAGACATGAGCGAAAGTTTTGCGACAATCGAAAATAAGGAAGCACGTCCAAATCTCATGGAGGCCAGAAAGGGAGTGATTCGCGTTCTGATCGCCGATGATCACCCCATCGTGCGGGATGGCCTAAATAAGCTCCTCAGCCTGGAAGAGGACGTGCAAGTGGTGGGAGAAGCCTCCGACGGATGCGAGGTTCTGGACAAGGTCCAGGAGCTGGACCCCGACGTTCTCCTGCTCGATCTTCGCATGCCCAACCTGGATGGGCTCAGTGCCTTGCAGGCGCTCCAACAAACCAACAAGCGCACGCGCGTCATCGTTCTTACAGCGTCCGAGGACAAGAACGAATTCGTGCAGGCCATGAAGCTGGGCTGCTCGGGCATCGTGTTGAAACAGACCGCGCCGGAGTTGATCGTAAAAAGCATTCGCAAAGTTCATGGCGGCGAAATCTGGCTGGATTCAAATACCACGGCGGCCGTGATGCGGCAGTTCGCCGTGCCCGGCGAAATCGGCGGCTCCGGATCCGGCAAATCCCGCGAGCGCTCGCCCCTGAGCCAGCGAGAACGAGAGATCGTCCAACTGGTTGCTCAAGGTTACAAGAACAAGGAAATGGCCGAGAAGATGTTCATTAGCGAGCAGACCGTGAAAAACCATTTGCACAACATCTTCGACAAACTCGGCGTCTCAGACCGGCTGGAACTCGCCCTGTACGCTATCCACAAGGGTTTACATCTTAACGCGGAACGCTAAGGGCAGCGGTTGCCCTTACGCGTCCTAAGCAAATGCCTGGTGTCCTGTCTACACAGTTTTCCTTATTCGATTTGAGTCTAATCCCCCATTGCGATCGATTCGCTCTCAGCTTAAATTCCTAGATACGGAGCGTAATCAACATGCGAACATGGATGGTTGTTTCGCAACTTGTCATTATCACCTTGGGGCTGGCTGCATCCCTGCCGGCGCAGGCGCCCCAAATGAACAGCGTTGCCCCCGACAGCGGAAAGGTGGGAACCGTTCTTCGCGCGCACGGTGTTGGCCTCGGCCGTGACAAAGTGGAGGGAATCTATCTTTCCGACCACACGCTCGACATGATGGTGAAGGTGCTGAGCCAGTCCGACGATGTGATCGAATTCCGTATTCCACCCTCCGTCAAGCCAGGCAAATTGCAACTGGTGATAAAAACGGCCGGCAAGCAGGCCTACCTGCTGGAGCAACCCTTGTACGTCACGGTGGAGGAGCCCAAAGAAACCGGCGAAGTAGCCGCCTCCTCGAAGTAGCGTAGGACCAGCCTCCGGCTTGTCCCGGGCAAGCCAGAGGCTTACCCTACTAGCTAGATGTTTTCTCTTTTTTTCCGCCCAGCTCCGGAACGCGAGGAGTTCCTAATCGCTGAGCTCTGGGAGTGCGGCACCACCGGCATTATCGAAGAGGATGGCGGGGTCCGGGCATTCTTCGACGATCTGAGTCTGCTACACCATTTCACCTCCGATGCTCCGGAGCTCCGCGAGGAGCAGCCTATCGACTGGGCCCAGGCCACTCGCGACGCCTGGCCCCCGATTACCGTCGGGCAGCGGTTCTTCCTAACCCCACCCTGGTGCCACTTGCCGACGCCACCAGGCCGTCTGCGGCTCCCCATCTATCCTGGGATGGCCTGTGGGACCGGCCGTCACCCCGCCACCCAGCTCGCGCTCGAGGCTATTGAACAATACGTGCAGCCGGGTAACTCCGTGGTCGACGTTGGAACAGGCTCAGGCATCCTTGCTTCTGCCGCGGCGCTGCTGGGAGCGGGCCGTGTGATCGGCTGCGATATTGATCCGGAAGCAGTCGGCATCGCACTCGAGCGCGCGAGCGTTCCAATGTTTGTCGGTTCCGCGGCCGCAATTCGATCCCAATGGGCGGACGTGGTGATTGCCAACATCGACGCCGCCACTATAGAGGAACTAGCATCCGATCTCGCGCGCATCCGCAAGCCGGACGGCGTGCTAATCCTCACCGGCTTCCCCGACTGGAATGTCCCCGAAGGGTTCCAGGCAAAAGAATCCCGGAAGCGTGAGGAATGGCTGTGTCTGGTCTGCTGATGACAGGGAGACTTTACCAGCCGGTCTTCGCCATCCGATCGAGAATCTCCCGGCTGTACTCGTTCATCTGCGCGGGCTTCCGTTTTAGCGGCGACGGGATGATGGCCGCCAGGCGCGCCGCTTGCTCGCGATTGAGCTCGGAAGCGGGCACGTGATAGTAATACTCAGAAGCAGCCTGGGCGCCATAAATGCCCGGTCCCCATTCAATGACGTTCAGGTACAGCTCCAAAATCCGATCTTTGGTGAGCAGAGCTTCCACCATCGGCACCAGAGTAAATTCCACACCTTTGCGAACAAGAGAACGCTCCGTTGTTAGAAACAGGTTCTTTACCAATTGTTGCGTGATGGTGGATCCGCCGCGGCCTAGTTTGGGTAATTATATAGTTGACAAAATACGGTAACGGCGGCTACACTCGGGTACGGCGTGACAGGCCGCTATGGTTTCGTGAACTTTCCAACTTAGCTCTTTGGCCAAGGTGTCGGCTGTCTCCTGCCGTTGGGAAAGAGAAATTTTTCAAGTATGATTCTGCTAGCCTGCGCTACGTCAACTGTGGTATCTCCTGTTCGGAGTTCAACAGAGCGTGCATCGTTGATACCAAGGGCAAATGTAGATTGTCGGGCCGCAACCGTAGGATCGCCCCAAGTGACAGCCAGTTTTTGGAGATCAAATCGCACCTCCAATCTACGGTTCGAACCCTTTCCCCTTATGCGAACACAGTTCTGATCGTTTCCGGCGCACGCTTCGAATATGATTTCTTCTTGCCCCGCTGGTACATACAGCTTGTGAAACTCTCCCACGCAAAACTTAAGGTCTTCCTTCAGATCGTTCCACAGTGTGGGAGCTTGTTCGAAGAACACGCGGTCTTCATCGGCGCGTTGCTCTAACCAGTTCCCCATACACGGAATTCTATCAGGATCTAGTGCGTTTTGCGGCGCTTCTTTTGGTCACGATTCTTCTTGAGTCTGGCTTCTTCCTTAAGATAGTCTTCCTTTGAGACCGTGAATAGTTTCCTAACCGCATTGTCCATGCGTTCCGCTTCCGTGTTGCCGGGTACGTCCGGGGCCGGGGCTGGTTTCATACACCACCATCATACGCCTGAAGAGTCATTTGTCGGACGGCGTAGTGGGGATATCAGCGACCGTGCCCACGGCGGAGGTCCTGTCGAGGCCAGTCTTCTGTGCGCATTCCTTTTTCCAGAGCGCTCGAAACTTGGGAGTTTCGCTGGCCGCAAATTGGCCATCTGGTGCCAGGACTGCACGGCCTACGTTCATTCCGCCGAATCCATTTTGAGCGCGGTATTCATAGCACACAGCATCATCGTCCATTATCAATACCTGTGAGAGCTTGAACGAATCTGGATTACGCATCGCCTTCTGTAGCCGCTTCGCGCCTTCGGCTGCTAACGTGACGTTGATTGCGGTTTTATTTTGTTGTTTTTGCTCGGCAGGTGTGGGCGGTTTTGTCACGAACTTTTGAATAATAGATACGGCCATTCCGATGACAAAGAACACCCCTATTACCATCAGGACGTAGTACCAACAGCCGTGGCGTTTAGAGGGTGCTCTGCCAATGCTCCCAACTTGCTGCGCTCCGCAGCGCATACAAAAACGCGTTGATGGGGCAAGTTCCTGCCCGCAATTAACGCAGGTCATCTTCGAGTCCTCCGAATGGTTTCTAAGAAACCGGGTGCATGAAGAAGCATACGCCCATGGTCTTGAGGATTGCAATACTACCCGGCGCACGCTGAAGTTGATTGCAGACACTCTCGGCGTCCGGGTTAATGAAAAGGACTTTGAGTGCTAGACTAAATGCGTCTAATAAATCGGTTCTATCGAAGGCAGAACGCTGCTATGCTTGGCGGCCCGTAGCGTTAATTCCTTCCCGCAACTGTGCTGTAGTGTAGCAAAAACTGGCACGCAGCGGAAAGGATACAGTTGTGCAATCACGCCAGCAGTCCCAAACTATCGGCCTGTCGCAGAATCGTCTCAACGAATTGCGCCATACGTTGAAGTGTTGTACTGACAGAATCTCCTTGAACGATCTGCGGCTCTCCGAACGATACGTCCAACACGAAATTCATATAATCCTCCAGTTCCGATGTGGGAACAGTCAACAGTACGTCGCCCTCTTTCAGGCGGAAAACACCTCGGCTAGGCATAATATTCACGCGACTCAAATCGCGCGGAGTCCCGCTAGGATTACCGATGAGATAGCGCTCGACCATCTGCATGCGCTGCGATGGCAAGAGTCTGTGGCTCGAAAGTTGCCCATAGACCGTCAAGAGGAGGCGATGTTTGTCGATATTGTTCAGCCTATGGAGTTGCCAGAGGATATGGCCTGCACCACCTCGGTATGGTTCGATAGCGTCGATGGCATCTATAGCATCTTGCCGCATTCCCTTTACTTTTCGGGGACTTTCGGATTTGTATTCCGTGGCCGACTCGCAGATGGGAAAGTAAGTACGGGGGAACGGTCCTTGTTGTCCCGTACCGACAGCCACCAGGTGGTAGGCGAGATGGTCAAGGACACTACGGAGGTTCTGAAGGGCATCGCCAGCGATCAAGGGAATAATCTGTGGAATGTCCTTAGCCACTGCGAGATAGTAGCTGCGCTCTCGCTTATCAGTGTCATCCTTGAACAAAATCGAATAACCACCGCCGCTGGAGAAGGATCTCCATTCGGGCTCCAAATCGCTGATGTGCTTGTTGGCCCGTTCTAGCTTTGCAAGAAGCATGTCGATTTGGGACATGCTTCATATTTTATTCCTAACGGGCTTTCTTTTTTCCGCGACCCTGTCGGGTTCGCTCCTTTTCAGTTAACTTGACTGGCAGGTTCAACCTTGCCGATCAGTTGATCGAAAGTGAGACGCTTTCCAACAATGCCCTTGACGGCCAAGTCGAAGCGCTCCGCGTCTGTCATGTGGCGATTATTGAAGCGATAGGTCTGTTCGTCCAGGTAGCGAAAAAAGTGGAACGGTTCCACGCTGATGTAGGTGCCGTGCAATCCGCGCTTCAGCAGCGACCAGAAGTTTTCCATCGAATTGGTGTGAACGTTTCCATTCGCGTACTCAACCGCGTGGTTGATGACTTGGTGTTGATAGTCGCTTTCGAGACCGTCATAGGATTTCAACTCATCGCTGAAGATCGCCGCGCCAGCTTCGACGTGCTCACGGACATTTTTCTGAAGTTCCTTTTTGCGCCGATTGTCCACCACGAAAGCGCGAACATTTCCGCCACGCTCCATCATACCCATCACGACAACTTTGTCTTTGCCGCCGGTACCTGTGATTTTGCGTGCGCGTTTGTCCTTGTGCATGTTCCGCGCTTTGCCCCCGATGAAGGATTCGTCTATCTCTACTTCGCCAGAGAGTTTCGCGCCTGGGCCCATACCTAATGCGAAACGGATGCGGTGATCCATGAACCATGCTGACTTCTGAGTTATGCCGATTGCCCGGTGAACTTCGCATGAGCTGATTCCGTTTTTCGAGTTCACAATCTGCCACATGACCATCAGCCACTTGTCGAGACCGATTGGAGAATCTTCCATCACGGTTCCGGTTTTCAAAGTGAATTGCGGACCGTTGTGTTTTTCGCGGCAATGCCAGCGGTTGTACTTCGCCAAAAACAGAACGTTAGCCGAGCCGCAACGTGGGCAGGTCACGCCATTAGGCCAGCGCCGAGCCACCAAGTATTCCCGGCAGTTGGCCGGATCGCCGAAGTACAGTATTGCCTCTTGAAGTGTGGTTGGCTCGTTCTTCATACTTCAATCTTAAGCTAGTTAGCCTATTTTGTCAACTATATAATTGCCCTAGTTTGTGGCGCTCGATGTCCTGCTCCAACACTTTCTGCATTTCAATCCAGTCGAAGCCGTGATGCGTGCGGAACCTGCCGTCTTCGGCCGCCACCACGGCATGTTGGAGATTCAGTGAAATCCTGCGCAATGGAACTGGATCATAATGCTTGTGGTAGGGACGGCCCTTCAGAATAGCGCTGACCCGGCGCTCCATCTGTACGGCGGTAGTGGGCGGATCCATCCAGCGAAGGGCCAGCACGCACACGGCGCATAGGGCATATTGTGAGAGCGCCAGCAACAAGCCGCCGATAACAATCTTGCGCAGCCATCTTTTCTTTTTCGTGACGGATGGTCGACCGCCCGCTTTCCGTTTCTTAATGGCCACGTTGAATCAGCATGCTCAGACCCTGTGAAAAAGCCACAATTGCCGAGTTGGCAGACGAAAGCGTCTGCCCCACGTTGGAGCACAACGGTTCGCGTTTGCGTGGGGCAGGCGCTTTCGCCTGCCAACCGGTTTTTTCACAACTTCTCACTGCTATGATACGAACTTCGGCAATGACTACCGTTACACACCTGGAATGCAGCGTCTGCGGAAAACGGCGCGAGGCCGCGAAAGTTCACAACCTGTGCGAATGCGGCGGACCCTTACTGGTTCTTTACGACCTGGAACGAGCGAAAGCTACTTGGAGCCGCGACTCGGTTTCCAAAGGGCCCTCCAGCATGTGGCGATATGCGCCGGTGCTGCCGGTGCGGGACCAAGCCTCCATTGTTTCTCTCGGCGAAGGAATGACGCCAATGCTCGAAACCCGCCGGCTTGGAGCACGGCTGGGCGCGCACGATTTGTGGGTGAAAGACGAAGGCATCAACCCCACCGGCTCCTTCAAGGCTCGGGGGCTTTCCTGTGCCGTGTCGATGTGCGTGGAGCTCGGCATCCGCAAAGTGGCGATTCCGTCGGCCGGAAATGCCGCGAGCGCCCTGGCTGCTTATGCCGCTGCGGCCGGAATTGAAGCGCATATTTTTATGCCGCGCGACGTTCCGCAGTCGAACTATATCGAGTGCAGGGCTTTTGGAGCGCACGTAACTTTGGTGGATGGCCTTATCAGCGATTGCGGCCGGATGGTGGGGGAACGCAAAGACGCCGAAGGCTGGTTCGACATAAGCACACTGAAGGAGCCGTACCGGATCGAAGGCAAGAAGACCATGGGTTACGAAGTGGCCGAACAAATGGACTGGACCTTGCCGGACGCGATCTTCTATCCCGCCGGTGGTGGTGTGGGGCTGATCGGAATGTGGAAGGCGTTCAGTGAAATGGAGACTCTCGGTTGGATCTCGAACAAGCGGCCTAAGATGATCGCTGTCCAAACGGAGGGCTGCCAGCCAGTGGTGCGTGCGTTCGAGCGCGGTGAATCGAAGAGCGAATTTTGGGAAAATGCGCACACCGTGGCTGCGGGATTGCGGGTGCCCAAACCGCTCGGGGATGCCTTGATGCTGGATGCCATTCGCAAGAGCGGCGGCACGGCCATCGCCGTCAGCGATGAAGAGCTGCTGGATGGGAGCCTCGAGCTCGGCGCGGACGAAGGGATTTTTGCCGCTCCTGAAGGCGGCGCCTGCGTGGCCGGCTTGAGAAAGCTTCTGGCCAGCGGATTCTTGAAACCGGAGCAGCGAATCGTGCTCTACAACACAGGCGCCGGACTCAAATACCTGGAAGCATTCTCGACGCGGTTTCCACGCGCCACCAGTTCCGAACAGGACAAGCTGGGCGGGCTTATTACACCGCGATGACAATTCCCGGCGCCCTTTTTTGACACCGCACCAGGGTTTTGGCAAACTAAGATCGTGTATTCGGAGTCAGTCCTACCCGTCGGGGTCCGCGGTCGTGAACCTGCCTCTATAGTGCAATGACGTCAAGGAGAATTCAATGAAACTATTCGTCGGGAACCTCCCCTATTCGGCGACAGAAGCCGATATAACCGATTTCTTTACGCAGGCCGGGGTCACCGTGGACAGCGTGAACGTGATGCGCGACCGATTTACTGGAGAAGCCCGCGGCTTTGGATTCGTCGAAATCAACGATGACACTGCTGCGAACCACGCCGTCGAAGCTTGCAACGGCCGCGATTTGATGGGTCGGGCAATGATAGTGAACGAAGCGCGCCCCATGGTGCCGCGCGAGGGACACGGCGGAGGTGGAGGAGGACGGCGTGAAGGCGGCGGCGGCGGAGGACGGCGTGAAGGTGGCGGCGGGCGGCGAGGCCGCTAGCCTGTAGCGCACGCACTTCTGCGTGCCGCGTTCACACTCGTGTGAACGCCTTGATGATTGTTCCGGCAAACTTGTGTTCGCAGGAGTGCGAACACGGCACGCAAAGTGCGTGCGCTACGCTAGGATTTTCGCGATCGCGTCCGCATCGTTCGGCACCACAACCGGCTGGTTCCCGAAACGAGGTTCAATCAGCCTGCCTTCGGGATCTTTCAATTGACCGGTGTGGTACTGGTAAATATAATCCGGATCTTTTAAAACATTTCCTGTCAAAACCGCAACTACATCTGCGTCCCGTCGAATGACGCCCGAGTGAGTTAGCTTGCGAAGGCCGGCCAAAGTGGCGGCTGAGGCCGGCTCGCATCCGATGCCGCAACGTCCGATGATGGCCTTGGCATCGGCAATTTCCTGCTCACTTACTTTTTCCACCACCCCGTGAGACTCTGTCACTTCATAGAGCGCCTTGGGCCAAGACACGGGATCGCCGATGCGGATGGCAGTTGCGAGCGTCCGCGGCTCCCTCACGCTTCGAAACTCACCGTCCGTTTGCATGAGCTCGTAAAATGGCGCCGCGCCTTCGGCCTGAATCACAGCCAGCCGCGGCATCTTGTGGATGAACCCAAACTGCAGCAACTCGCGCAGGGCTTTCCCAAAAGCCGAGGTGTTTCCAAGATTGCCGCCCGGTAGCACGATCCAATCCGGCGGATCCCAGTCGCGTTGATCCAGCATTTCGAAAATGATGGTCTTCTGCCCCTCGATCCGAAAAGGATTGATGGAGTTGAGCAGATAAATGCCGGCGCGCTCCGCAAGCACGCGCACCAGCGCCAGAATCTGATCGAAGTTGGCATCAATCTGTAGAGTGCGGGCGCCGTATTCCAACGCCTGCGCGAGTTTTCCATACGAAATATTGCCGCGCGGAATAAAGACGATCGGGTCCAGGCCCGCCGCGCTCGCGTAAGCTGCCATCGATGCCGAAGTGTTGCCGGTGGAAACGCAGGCAACGCGTTTGCGGCCAAGCCGGAGGGCCTGGGTGACACCGCAGGTCATACCGTTGTCTTTGAATGATCCGGTTGGGTTGTATCCCTGATGCTTGAAGGTGAGGCGATCCAAGCCGCCGTACTCGGCCGCGCGGGGAGCATCCAGCAACGGCGTGTTGCCTTCCCTCAGCGATACGGCGCGCTGATCAAATCCGTCGAAGGGCAGCAGTTCGCGATAGCGCCAGACTCCGCTCTGATCCAGCATCCGATTCGAAGTGCGGCGCTCACGCCAGAGCTTTCCGAGCAACTCCTGGTCAATCCGCGCTTCGGTGAAACGCACTTCAAGCAGCCCTCCGCAGTGCGTGCAATTGTAGATCGCCTCAGTGAGGGGAAAGGTCGCGTGACACTTCTGCTCGAAGCAGGCCAACTCGGCTAGCATGATTAAAGTATCCTCGATATGCTCGCTGTTCGTCTCGAAAAAGGCTTGGTGCAGGTGCGGGAGCAGCCGCGCCCACGCCGCCCGGAGGGATTCGCTCTCATCCGGCTGCTACTAGGCGGAATCTGCAACACAGATCTGGAACTTCAACGCGGCTATTACAATTTCCGCGGGACGCCCGGGCATGAGTTCGTAGGTGAAGTGGTTGCGGCCGATTCACCGGATTTGATCGGAGAGCGAGTGGTGGGCGAGATCAACCTGGCGTGCGGCGCCTGCGATTGGTGCACCGAAGGCCTGGGCCGCCACTGTCCACGAAGGACGGTGCTTGGCATCGTGAAACATCCCGGTGCATTTCGAGAATTGCTGACTCTGCCCGAGCGCAACTTGCATCGCGTACCGCGCGGGATTCCAACTGAGCATGCAGTGTTTGTGGAACCGCTCGCGGCCGCCTGCGAGATCCTGGATCAGGTGCGAATCCCAGCCGGCGCACGCGTGGCTGTGCTTGGCGACGGAAAGCTGGGGTTGTTGGTTGGCCAGGTGCTGAAGGCGCACGGCGCGGAGGTTCACCA
>CABEDY010000386.1_pt1 | contig 18810 bp, 16 predicted proteins | sample 3423171 | NCBI WGS metagenome assembly CABEDY01 (sample SAMEA5534333, study PRJEB31848) | metagenome | biome: tundra; feature: field; material: soil | place: USA | collected 2013-05 | depth 0.15 m | reverse complement strand
TTGTTCGGCTGCGGTGGTGACCGCGATCGGTCCAAGCGCCCCCTGATGGGCATGGCAGCCGGCCAATCCAGCGATTTTGTGGTTTTGACTTCCGACAATCCGCGCTCAGAAGACCCCCTCGCCATCATGAACGACGCCCTGGTGGGATTGAGGCGCTTCGATGTCCCTCACATTGTAGAACCGGATCGCGCCAAGGCGGTCCGTGCCGCGCTCGGCCAGGCCCGTCCCGGCGACATCGTAATTCTGGCCGGCAAAGGGCACGAGCCGTATCAAGTTTTGAAAGATCGCGTCATACATTTTGACGACCGCGAAGCAGCCAGAGAGGCATTGAAGTCCCTGGGTTGGGGTGTGACCGAACCGCGACCGTAAGGGAGTCGGTGCCTTTTTGGTTCCGGCGTTAGACAGGACTTGTGGAATTTACAGTAAAGGAGATAGCCGCAGTGCTAGGACTTCCAGCGACGAGCGACACGCGCATCACCGGCTGGAGTGTCGATTCGCGGACCGTTCAACCTGGAGACCTATTCTTTGCATTGCGAGGACCAAATCACGATGGGAATGCCTACTTGGACGAAGCGCTCGGAAAAGGCGCGGTAGCGGCAGTTGCGAATCGCGAAGATACCGCTGACATTCTCCCCGTCCCCGACTCCTTGGCCGCGCTCCAGGACATTGCCGCCTGGGCCCGTCATAAGTGGGGCCTCCAAGTGGTGGCCGTGACTGGCAGCGCCGGAAAAACTACCACCAAAGACATCATCGCGGCCATGCTAGCAGTGAGTAGGACAAGCCTCCGGCTTGTCCCCAACCAGCCGGAGGCTGGCGTCCCAGTAGCGAAGACCATCGGAAATCTCAACAATCACATAGGCCTTCCACTCTCCATCCTGCGCATGCCCTCCAATGCCCAGGTAGCCGTCCTCGAAATGGCCATGAACCACGCCGGCGAAATCCGCCGCCTCTCCGAGATCGCCCGGCCCAACATCGGCGTAGTAACCAACGTCGGCCACGCTCACATGGAAGCTTTCGATTCCATCGAAGCTGTCGCAGCCGCCAAGCGCGAACTGATCGAAGCCTTGCCGCCCGACGGAGTCGCCGTACTGAATTTCGACGACCCCCTGGTCCTCCCCTTCCGCGATGCGCACCGCGGCCGTACCATCACGTTCGGATTGAACACCGGAGCTGACGTCCGCGCTGAAAACTTCGAGGACACCTCCGGCGGCATCAGCTTCTCCGTAGACGGCGTCCAATTTTCGAGCCCGCTCCACGGCCGCCACAGCATCTCAAATTTTCTGGCCGGAATCGCCGTCGCTGGCTTATTTGGAATACGGCCACGCGAGCTAACTCAAGTGGTGCGCGACATTCCGCCTGGCCCCATGCGCGGCGAACGCTTCCTACACAACGGAATTCTGATTTTGAACGATTGCTACAACTCCAATCCCGATGCAGCGCGCGCCATGATCGACGTGCTCCGGGATACCCAAGCCAACCGGCGCATTGCCGTGCTGGGGGAGATGCTCGAGCTCGGACGCTGGTCCGGGGCCCTGCATCGCGGCGTAGGAACTTATGTCGCGGCGCAAGGGATTGATGTGCTCGTTGGAATACGCGGCGCGGCCAGTAACCTGGTGGATGCAGCCAAGGAAGCAGGTCAAGCAGTTAACGCCGCGTTTTTTTTCTCCGAGCCTGCCGAGGCCGCCGACCAACTGCGCGAAATCGCCCGTGCGGGCGATGTGATTTTGTTCAAGGGTTCACGAGGCACCCATGTCGAGAGGGCCCTCGAGAGGTTTCTGTCTCCACCAAGTTAGATGCTCTACTGGCTGTTCTACGAAAAGCTGTTTCGCCTTTACACGCCCTTCCGCGAGTTTGGATACGTGACGTTCCGCACGGCGTCCGCCAGCCTTACGGCGCTGTTCCTATGCGTAGCGCTGGGGCCGTGGCTCATTCAAAAGCTGCGCGAATTCCAAATCGGCCAATATATCCGTGAGGACGGGCCGAAATCGCATATGAAGAAGGCCGGTACGCCCACCATGGGTGGAATCCTGATCATCATCTCCGTCGTCGTTCCGACTCTCCTCTGGGCGAATCTTCGAAATCCTTACGTGTGGATCGCGCTTTTCGGGATGGCGAGTTTTGGGCTGATCGGTTTCTTCGACGACTACGCCAAGATCCGGGGCAAGCAAAACAAAGGTCTGTCGGTGCGGGAGAAATTCTCGTTCCAGGTGGTGGCCGCACTCATCGTGGGATTTATTCTCCTCAGCCTGCATGCCAACAAATTGTATTCCACCAGTATTAACGTTCCCTTCTTCAAATCCTTCAAGCCCGATCTGCTCATTGAGCCTTTGGTGCACAACTGGTACACGTATCCGCTCGCCTTCGCGGGTTTCTACGCGTTCATGGTGCTGGTGATTGTCGGAGCATCGGACTCAGTGAACCTGACGGATGGCCTGGACGGCCTCGCCATCGGCCTGATGATCATCGCCTCGGGCGCCATGACCATGCTGACTTACGTCAGTGGTAACGCCAAGCTCGCCGAGTATCTCGACCTGGCGCGGCTCCCAGGCGCCGGAGAGCTGACCATTTTTTGTGGATCGATGGTAGGCGCATCCATTGGATTTCTTTGGTACAACGCGCATCCGGCCGAAATTTTCATGGGCGATGTAGGATCGCTCGCCCTCGGCGGCGCGCTGGGTGTGGTCGCGGTTCTAATCAAGCAAGAAATCTTGCTCCTCTTCATCGGCGGCGTATACGTCATCGAAGCGCTCTCGGTGATCCTTCAAGTAGGCAGCTACAAGCTGCGCAAAAAACGAATTTTCAAGATGGCGCCCATCCATCATCATTTCGAGGCGTTGGGTTGGCCCGAGTCGAAAATAATAACCAGATTCTGGATAGCAGGTTTAGTAATGGCATTGTTCGCCCTAACAACATTGAAGCTTCGTTGACGCTTGTTCCCGCGCGCGCCTCGGTTCGGCGTTCGTTCTCGCGCGCGGCTGGGTTCGGCGTTTGTTCCCGCGCGCGCCTCGGTTCGGCGTTCGTTCCCGCGCGCGGCTGGGTTCGGCCCGCGCTACCGAACCGCGACCGTAAGGGAGTCGGTGCAGTTGAATTGGAATGGTATTAAATGGCCGAAAAGTGGTGGTAGTCGGAATGGCGCGCTCCGGCGTAGCAGCCGTAAGGCTGCTCCTCGCAAAGGGCGCAACCATCCGCGCAGTAGATGAAAAACCAATGGGAGAAGTGCAAGGCATAACAGTGGAGCCCCAAACCGAAGCCGCTTTCCGCGATGCGGATCTGATCGTCCTATCCCCAGGCGTCCCAGCAGATCTGCACGTACTCGCAACCGCCCGCGAACGCGGCATCCCCGTAATCGGCGAACTAGAGTTGGCCGCGCCTTTCCTCGAGGGGCAGAACATCGGCATCACAGGCACCAACGGAAAAACCACCACCACCGCGCTCACCGGCCATATCTTGCACGAGTCCGGGATCGCCTGCCAGGTGGGAGGCAACATCGGAACACCTCCGGCTTCCATGGTGGAGTCTTCGCGTCCGGATCAATGGAATGTCCTCGAGCTTTCCAGCTTTCAACTCGAGACCATCCGGACGTTTCACGCCCCCATAGCAGCGTGCCTCAACGTCACGCAGAATCATCTGGACCGTCACCACACTTTCGAAAACTACAAGAACACCAAGGCACGCCTATTCGAAACCCAGAGTGCAGACGACTGCGCCGTGCTCAACGCCGACGATCCAGTCACGGTTGAATTCGCCGTTCGCACCCGAGCCACCGTCGCGTGGTTCAGCAGCACTCATCCTGTCGCCGGCGCATGGCTCGATGGCGACACCATCCGCATGGAAGACACCGAACTTCTCAACGTGCGCGAGCTACGTCTGCGTGGCCGGCACAACTACGAAAACGTAATGGCTGCGGCCTTGATGGCCAAACGCGCCGGAGCGCAAGTTGCCCAAATCGCCCGCGCGGCTGCAACCTTCGCACCTGTCGAGCACCGCCTCGAACTCGTCCAGGAAATCGATGGCGTAGCCTACTACAACGATTCCAAAGCCACCAGTGTCGACGCCACTCTCAAAGCCATGGATGCGTTCGCCGGCGGGCTCTGGATCATCCTGGGCGGCAAAGACAAAGACAGCGATTATACGGTGCTGCGCTCGCCGCTGCGTGCCAAAGCCAAAGCCGCATTGCTCATTGGCTCAGCCGCCAAAAAAATCGCTTCCCAAATCGGCGATGCCACGCTGGTACTGCAATGCGGCACCCTGGCGGCCGCGGTCCAGCAAGCCTCTCGCGTCGCCTCTCCCGGCGATACCGTCCTGCTTGCGCCCGCCTGCGCCAGCTTCGACCAATTCGAAAATTTCGAGCAGCGCGGCCGGGTCTTCAAAGATCTCGTACGCGCCTTGGCGGAAGGAGCAAGCTGATGGCCCAGCGATTGAAGACAGACTGGCTGTTATTTTCCACCATCGTCGCCATGGTCGGTTTCGGCTTGGTAATGGTCTACAGCGCTTCTTCCGTGGTGGCCGAGCTCAATCCTCGCATCAAATCCAGCTTCCATTTCGTGAGTCACCAACTGGTCTGGGCGATTTTCTCGTTCATAGTTCTGATGTATTTCAAGAAGCGCGATTATCGACGCCTGCATAGCCCGGCCTGGGCATTTGGTTCGGTGGGCGTAGTGCTGATGCTTCAGATTCTGGTTTTCATCGCCGATAGCAAAACTCACCGCTGGTTCCGCCTGGGAGGAATCGGAACTTTGCAACCGTCCGAGTTCGCGAAACCCGCGCTGCTCATCTTCCTCGCCTATTTTGTGACCCAGCGGCAAGAAACTCTCAACACCCGGCGAACCATAGCGGCCGTTTGTCTTCCGCTGGCGGTGCTTGCTGCGACAGTGGGAATCGGCGACCTGGGGACCGCCATCGTGATGGTCGTTCCAGCCGCGATTGTATTTTATGTCGCTGGATTGCAGCGCAAACTGGTCGCCGCCGCGCTGGTGGCGGGGCTCCTCTGCTCGGTCGCGTTTGTCGCTTACAAGCCCTATCGCCTGGCCCGCATCGTTGGATTTTTCGATCCTCAGTACAAGCTCGTATCGATTTTCGATAAGAACGACCGGATCAAGAAATACATCAGCGAATCCATCACCACTCGCGACCCCGGATATCAGGCGCGGCAATCCAGAATCGCGGTCGGGAGCGGCGGATTGGTCGGCCTGGGCCCCATGCAAGGCATCCAGAAACTTTACTATCTGCCGGAGGCGCACACGGATTTCATTTACGCCGTAATCGGCGAAGAACTGGGATTCTTCGGTTGCAGCGCCGTGCTGGCCGGCTTCCTCATTATTCTATGGCGTGGTTTGCAGGTGGCCTGGGTAGCGCAGGACGATTTTGGCCGCTACCTGGCTCTGGGCCTCACCTCGTCCATCGTCATCCAGGCCTTCATCAATATCAGCGTCGTGCTCGACATGGGCCCCACCAAAGGCATTCCGCTGCCCATGATCAGCGCGGGCGGCAGCTCATTGATGAGCACGCTGATTTGCTTGGGAATGCTGCTGAGCGTGAGTGAGCACTCGGAATGATTTTGTCGCGCACGAATGAACGCAAATGGCAACTGTCGTGATGGCCGGCGGAGGAACAGGCGGACATGTGCTTCCACTTCTCGCCGTGGCGCGAGAATTGAAGGCTCGCGGCCACAACTGCGTCTTCATCGGCACGCGCACCGGCTTCGAAGCCAAGCTGGTCCCTGCGGCTGGCTTTCCGCTCGAATTCATCGAGATCGGTGGACTCAACAGCGTCGGCATGGCGCGCAGCGTCCGAACCTTGATGCAACTTCCGTTCAGCGTGCTGAGGGCGCGCCAGATGCTCGCTAAACATCGGCCGGGAGCCATTTTCAGCATGGGCAGCTACGCGGCCGGTCCAGTGGTTCTGGCGGGTTTGTGGAAGCGCCTGCCCATCCTGGTGATGGAGCCGAACGCAATTCCCGGACTCACCAATCGTCACGTCGGCCGCTTCGTCTCGCGCGCGCTTCTGAATTTCCCCGAAACCGCGCGATTCTTCCCTCCCGGCAAATCGGTTATCACCGGCCTCCCAGTGCGTCCGGAATTCTTCGCCATCCGGCCCAAACCACGGGAGGCGACGCTCACCGTCCTGATCACCGGCGGAAGCCAAGGCTCACGCAGGTTGAATGAAGCCGCCAAAGCAAGCTGGAATTACTTTCGCGAAGCGAAATTTCCCGTGCGATTCATCCATCAAACCGGCGTTACCGGTCACGAAGCGCTGGCCAAGAAATTCGCGGAGACCGGTCTCGAGGGTGAGCTGCTGCCGTTCATCGATGACATGCCGGCCGCCTTTGCGCGCGCCGACTTGGTGATCTGCCGCGCGGGAGCGGGCGCGCTTGCCGAGTTGGCCGCGGCCGCCAAGCCCGCCATCCTGGTGCCTCTTCCCAGTGCCGCCGATGAGCACCAGCTTCGCAACGCTGAGGCATTCAGCAAGGGCGGCGCCGCGCAACTCGTGCTGGACAGCCAAATGGATGGCGGCCGCCTCTTTGAAGAGGTAGGCAGGCTAAGCTCTCAACCAGCCCAGCTGAAACGAATGGGCGAGCAAGCCCGCAAATTTGCCCACCCGGAAGCCGCCCGCCAAGCCGCCGACATTGTGGAGGCCTCCCTTGCCAATTAAATACCCCACTCCCCAAAATTCTTCTACATGGAAAGTGGGGCGGACCCCCAGGTCCGCGCGCGTCCCCCAGGACCCGCCGGTCTTGCCCCTTCCAACAGGCCGGCCAAGACCAACCCTATTGACATTGCCCTCGAAAGCCGAAACAATACAATATAAAAATGTTTTTTAAGCTACAACACTTGCACTTCGTTGGAATCGGCGGGATCGGTATGAGCGGGATCGCCGAGGTGTTGCTCAATCTCGGATACCAGATCTCGGGCTCCGACGTGAAACTCAGCCCCACCACCGATCGTTTAGCGAAGCTCGGCGCCCGGATTTTCGAAGGCCATGCCGCGGCCAATGTCTCAGGCGCGAAGGCTATCGTGGTCAGCTCCGCTGTGGACGATCAGAACCCGGAAGTTCAGGAAGCGCGCCGTTTGTCCATCCCCGTCATCCCGCGCGGCGAAATGCTGGCTGAGCTGATGCGTCTGAAATACGGCATCGCCATCGCCGGCAGTCACGGAAAAACCACCACCACTTCCATGACCGCAACCGTTCTGAATGTGGCCGGATTGGATCCCACAGTAGTCGTAGGGGGAAAAGTCGCCGCCATGGGTGGTTCGAACGCGCGCGTAGGTCGCAGCGATTTCCTGGTGGTGGAATCCGACGAAAGCGATGGCTCATTCCTGAAGCTGAGCCCGATTCTCGCGGTCGTAACGAATATCGATCGCGAACACCTGGACCACTACCCGTCCATCGTCGAGATTCGCGCCGCGTTCCTCGAATTCGTTCAAAAAGTTCCCTTTTACGGCGCGGCGATTCTGTGCCTGGATGACGAAAATGTGCAGCAACTGCTTCCGGCTGTGAATCGCAGAGCCATCACGTATGGGCGCAGTCATCAAGCGACACTACGTATCGTCGACATGGAGTGCGGGGCTTTCGAAAGCCGCTTTTCGGTCCATACCCGGGGCCACGACTTAGGAAAATTCCTCCTGCGCGTGCCGGGAATTCACAACGTGCTCAATGCCACGGCAGCTATCGCCATCGGCCTCGAACTGGATGTAAAGCTGGCTGCCATTCACGAAGCCATCGCCATGTATTCGGGCGTAGAACGGCGCTTTCAAACGCGCGGTTCCGAGCGTGGCATAACGGTAATCGATGATTACGGCCATCATCCCACTGAGATTCGCGCCACCCTCGCGGCCGCGCAATTATGCAAATTCCAGCGCATTCACGCCGTCTTCCAGCCGCATCGTTATACGCGCACCCAGCACCTGATGGACGAATTCGCCCGAAGTTTTCACCAGGCCGACGTGGTGTACGTGTTGGATATTTACGCTGCCTCGGAGCACGCCATCGAAGGAGTCACGGGCAGCGCGCTTGCGGAGCGGATGCGTGATTTCGGCCATCGCTGCGTCGAATACACGGCAACTATCGAGCGCACCGCCGACGCCGTGGTCGCCAATGCGCGCGATAAAGATCTGGTCATCACCCTCGGCGCCGGCAACGTGTGGCAGGTGGGTGAGCGTGTGCTCGAAAAGCTACGGGAGGCGGCTTAGATGGCGCCCCAAGCCAAGGACAAGAAGCGGCGCGCGCCGGCTGTGCGCGTGATCTTTCGCTACGGGCTGATCATTATCGGCGCCAGCCTGCTTCTCACCACCTGCATCTACGCCTCGCAACGCTTCGAGCAATTCCTGATCCGCGATCCGCGCTTCCTCCTGCCTGGCCCGGCCGATTACGGATTGGAAAGTCCGAATCTCGAAGTGCATGGAGTAAAATACGCTTCGCGTGCGCAGATCTTGAGAATCTTCGATCCGGACCTGGGCCGCAGTGTCTTCCTGTTTCCACTCAACGCGCGCCGCAAGGCTCTGCTGAATGTCAGATGGGTGCGCGATGCCTCCATCGTGCGGATTTGGCCGAATCGCATCCAGGTGCGGATTGAGGAACGCCGCCCCGCCGCATTTGTGAAGCTCCGCGCCGAAAGCATGGAGCGCTGGGCGCTGATTGATGAAGAGGGCGTCATTCTCGATCCGCCCCCGAAAGCAGCATTCCATCTGCCCCTGCTGGCTGGCGTGAACGCGGACGAAAGCGCTGCGCAACGTGGCGTTCGCGTCCGCAGGGCCGAGCGTCTGATTGCGGAACTGGGCACCCTGGCCGACAAAATTTCGGAAGCCGATGTCACTGACCTGGACGATTTGAAGGTCACCGAAAAGCTGGACGGAAGAGCCGTAACGCTCATGCTCGGCGAACGTAACTTCGCATCCCGCTTGCACAACTTTCTGGATCACTATCCCGATATTCACCGCAGAATCCCGCAAGTTACAACTTTTGATTTGCGGCTCGACGACAGAATCACGGGGGTCGCGGCGGCCAATTAATGCCCGAGAAACCTCAACTCGCCGTCGGATTGGATGCAGGCAGCGCCTTCACGCGCTGCGTCATCCTGGCGATGGAAGAAGGGCGGCTCCGATATCTCGGGCACGGCGAGGTGCCGTCCGCCGGTTGGCACAAGAGCCGGCTCACCGATCAGCAAGCCCTCACTCGATCTGTCCAGGACGCGGTGCGCCAGGCCGAAGCCGAAGCGCGCGTCGTCGTCGATGCCATGGTAGTGGGAATCGGCGGCGTCACCATCGACGGTCACAACAGCCGCGGGATCTATGAATTTGGAAGGCCCCGTCCCATCTCCCTTGAGGACATGGCGTATGCGGTGGAGCGCAGCGAACAAGTTCGCCTAGAAGACGATCGCGCCATCCTGCACCTGTTCCCGCAGGACTTCACGCTCGACGGCCGGTCCGGAAAACGCTATCCGCGCGGCTCGGTCTGCTCGCGCCTCGAAGCCAATGTCCATCTGGTCACTGTTTCCGAGCAGGAGCACGATTCCATTTGCGCCGCTGTCCATCAAGCCTCCTATGCGGTGGAAGAGACCGTGTTTGAGCCCGTGGCCGCCGCTTACGCTGCAATTTCCAAAGACGATCGCGTCCGCGGAGTGGCCGTGGTGGATATCGGGATGCACTCCACCGGCCTTGTGGTTTATGACGGCGAGGCTGTGCTGCTGGCGCGGAGCCTCCCTATCTCGGCGGACCATTTGACACGCGATGTCGCGGTGGGCCTCACCGTCCAGTACGCCGACGCCGAAAGGCTCAAGGTGGAATACGGATGCGCCATGCTGGGCCTCACCTCCGACCACAGTTTCATCGAGGTGCCGTCGCTAGAAGGCCGGCCAGCACGGGAAGCGCCCCGTAAGCAATTGAATGAAATTCTTGAAGCGCGCGCCGAAGAGCTGTTCATCCACGTCGGTTCCGAGTTGGTCACCATCGGGATGGAGCAGAAGCTGCTCGAGGGAATTATTTTATCCGGCGGGGGCGCCTTGCTTAACGGCATGTGCGACATGGCCGAGCGTGTGTTGAATTGTCCGGCGCGCATCGCGTTGCCGGGCGGCATGGAGAGTTTTCCGGAAGAACTGTGCACTCCGGCCTGGGCAGCCGCGGCCGGCGTGGCCCGATACTCGGCGCGCTGGAAGATGAAGCACGAGGGGAAGCGCAGAGCTCCCGGTCTGGTGGGCTTGCTATTTCGATGAAAGCACGTTACCCAACCGCGGCCCGTAGCGCACGCACTCATGCGTGCCGCGTTCACACTCGTGTGAACGCCTGGGATTCGGTCGCCATTGGATCGGCGTCTTCAACGGAGTCGGTGATTTTTCCCTTACCGAACCGCGACCGTAAGGGAGTCGGTGATTTTTTTCGAACGACAGGAGGGTTTTGAAATGGACGCGACGAAGTTTATCATCCAGGAAGAAGAAGCTCTGCACGGCACCAAAATTAAGGTTGTCGGCGTCGGCGGCGGAGGCTCGAACGCGGTGGCACGCATGATGAACGAGGGGCTCACCGGTGTCGAATTTCACATTCTCAATACCGACGTCCAAGCCCTCAGAGCGTCGCCGGTTCCCAATAAACTGGCGATCGGCGCCAAAGTGACCAGCGGCCTGGGCGCAGGTTCCGATCCCGGCTTGGGACGTCAGGCCGCTCTCGAGGACACCGAACGCATCATCGAAGTTCTGGAAGGCGCCGACATGGTCTTCGTCACCGCCGGACTCGGTGGTGGCACCGGAACTGGAGCTGCGCCTGTCGTCGCCGCGCTAGCCAAGGAACTGAACGCCCTCACCGTCGCTGTTGTTACCAAACCCTTCGCCTTTGAAGGACCACGCCGCATGAAGCAAGCCGACCGCGGCCTTTCCGAACTCGGTGGCACCGTCGATACCGTCATCACCGTTCCTAACGACCGTCTGCTCGAACTCGTCCCACGCGGCACCAGCTTCTTTGAAGCCTTTCGCACCGCCGACGATATCTTGCGGCAAGCAGTGCAGGGAATCAGCGACATCATCACCACTCCTGGTCTCATCAATCGAGACTTCTCCGACATCCGCGCCATCATGCTGGGCATGGGTTACGCGATGATGGGCACCGCGTCCGCGTCCGGCGAGAATGCCTCTATCGAAGCCGCGCGCCAGGCCATCAGTTCTCCGCTGATGGAAGAAGGCGGCGTAAAGGGCGCTCGTGGAATCCTGATCAACATCACTGGCTCCAGCCGCCTCAGCCTGCACGACGTGAACGAAGCTTGCTCGCTGATTCGCGCCGCCACCGCTAATGAAGACGCGCAGATCAATTTCGGCGTGGTTCTGAACGAATCGATGAAGGACGAAGTGAAGATCACGGTAATCGCCACCGGATTCCAGCGCGACAACCTTCCGCAATTGGCGCGCCGCGTTACTGTCGGCGCCGAAGCTATAATGCCTGAGCCGGCATCACCGCCCCCAGCTCCCATCCTGGAACCCGTCCTGAGCAGCGGCTCGCTCTTCCGCGACATGACTCCGCCGCCTCCGCCCGCGCCGGTGATTGAAGAACCTCCGCCTGTTCCAGTGGATGATCTCGAAGTCCCGGCCTTCCTGCGCCGCGAGCGCAGGCTCTATCAATAACTCCCCGTAGGGCAAGTCTCCGACTTGCCTTTTATCAATAACCACCGCCCGGTCCACGCAGCACCTTGCCCGGCAGCGCGTTCGTCTGCCTGCCCTTCTCGATCACTGGCACGCCGTTCACCAACACGTACTCCATTCCTTCCGACAACTGATTCGGATTCTCAAACGTCGCCTTATCGCGAATCGTGGCTGGATCGAAAATCACAATGTCCGCCCACATGCCCTTCTTCAAAACTCCGCGATCGGTCAGCCGCATCCGCTGAGCCGGCAGCGCACTGAACTTCCGGATGGCGTCTTCGAGTGAAAGCTTATGCTCCTCGCGTACGTACTTGCGCAGGATGTGCGGGAATGTGCCATATGCGCGTGGATGCGGATGTTCCACTCCCAGCACACCGTCCGGCGCGGTCCCCTGCGAGTCGTTGCACACCGATACCCACGGTTGCTGTAACGCCAGCGCGACATCCGGCTCCGTCATACCGAATACTGCCACGTAAGTGTAGGCGTCGTCGGCAATCAGCAGGTCGAAGATGGTGTCGATTGGATCTTTGTTCCAGAGCTTCGCAATCTCGGCGATCGTTTTGCCTTGTAGCGGCAGCAGCTTCGGGTTGTGCACCACGCTCACCAGAATCGCCTCCGGCCCGTCGATCTCCTGCCACTCGTTGTCCCAGGCAGTGCTGGGCGCCACCATTTCCTTGCGGATGCGAACTCGCATGGCCGGATCCTTCAAACGCTCGATCAGCTTGGCGTCGCCGCCATCGTGCGCCCAGGGTGGAATGAACGCCGAGAAAGTATTGAACCAAGCCGTGTACGCATAAGTGTCCGCGGTTATGTCCACTCCGGACTCGCGCGCCTTGTCAATCTTCGCAACAATCTCCGGCATGCGCCCCCAGTTGCTCTTGCCGGCAACTTTCAAGTGCCAGATCTCGGCCGGGATTTTGGCTTCGCGGCTGATGCGGATCACTTCATCAATTGCAGCCGTAATCGCATCGCCTTCACTGCGCATGTGCGTCGCATAAATTCCACCCAGCTTCGCCGCTTCCGTCGCGAGCGCGATCAGCTCTTCCGTGCTCGCATAAGGAGCCGGCGCGTATTGCAGCGCTGTGGAGAGCCCAACAGCGCCATCCCGCATGGCGTCTCTCACCAGTCCTTTCATGCGCTCCAGCTCGCTCGCGCTCGGCGCTCGGTCCGCGTCCCCCAGAACCATCCGCCGAACTTGGGTCGCGCCCACATAGCTCGCAAGATTAATCCCCATCCCTTGCTTTTCGAGCCGCGCGAAGTACTCGCGGAAAGTCCTCCAGTCCGGATTGATGTGAAAGTGATCGTAGCCCGTGCGATCCGCCTCGATCAGCGTGTCATTTACTGGCGCAACCGAACCGCCCTCGCCCGTGATCTCGGTTGTGATGCCCTGGAAGATCTTCGACGGCAGATGCGGATTCACCAGGATCGTAAGTTCCGACTGCCCCAGCATGTCGATGAACCCCGGCGCAACCACCATCCCGTGAGCATCGATACTCCCTTTGGCTTCCGCCTGCGCAAGCTGCCCGATCGCAGCGATTCTCCCGTCTTGAACGGCAATGTCGCCCGAATACCACGGCGACCCCGTGCCATCCACTATCCGGCAATTGCGTATCACAACATCATAAGGCTGACCGTCGGCCAAGCTAGCCATCGCGAACAAGAGAAAGGTGAAGCTCTTCATTTATAAGGCATTATAGCGCTCCGTAGACTCAGCATGTGATTGGTTATTACCTCGATTACCATATCATATTGACATTCCGCAAAACAACCCCTATAATCATAACCAGAGGCGACACCATGCCCAGCCACGCCACCAAAATGACTCAGACGATGCTAGTAGCGGACGAAGCTTGGTGCGCTCTCGCCTTACTGCACCGGGAACAGGAAACAAGGGAATCCTTCTCAGCCAAAGAAATCTTGGATCGCGTCAAGGCCGAGCGCGCCAGCCCCGTGCTTCGCCCTGGCATCCAGGCCCACATTTACCTGCACAACGTTGCCAACCTCGAACCCAACTCTGCCCGGTACCGCATGTTCTACAAGCTTCCCAACGATACCTACAGACTCTTCCGGCCCACCACCGATCAAGCTCACGCTTCCCGCAAAGGAAAAATGAAACCGTCCCGGGAGCAACTGCCCGTTCAATACCACTACCTCCTGGACTGGTACGTACAGGAATATTGCACAAAGGAGTCAGCTATGAAAGAAGAAGACGATCCAATCCTCCAAATGCGGGGCGTAGGCAAAGAGATGTGGGCCTCGACAGACGCGGACGAATATGTTCGAGATCTGCGCTCCAACTGGTACGGTGATCAACTCGACACCAAGTGAAGAGCATTTTCTGGGATACCAACCTGTTCATCTACCTGCTGGAGGACAGCCCCAAGTTCGGACAAGCCGTGGCTGACCTGCGCCGCAGAATGTTGCGCCGTAACGACCGGCTTTTCACCAGCGCCATGACAGTCGGAGAAGTTCTGGTGAAGCCGCTCTCCACCGGCAACGCCGCGCTGGCGGAGCGCTATCGAACCCTATTCACCGGTCCTCATGTCACCATCTCAGCATTCGACTTTGGCGCCGCCGAAGCTTACGCAAATATCCGTCAAGATCGCGCCATCCGCCCCGCCGACGCGATCCAATTAGCTTGCGCCGAATCCGCCAAAGCCGATCTGTTCATCACCAATGACGACCGCCTCAGCCAGAAGAACATCCCCGGCGTCAGTTTCTTCATCGCCAGCTTGACCCGCGCCCCAGTTTAATGCGTGTAACTGCCGTGCCACTTTGTGGGGCGGACCCCCTGGTCCGCGGCCGACGCCCCGTCGGCCCGGTTTTGGTTGCGGCTATGCTGCTCTGTGGGGCAGGATGCCATCCTGCGCGCCGATTGCCAATCGGCGCTTTACAATAGTGATACACGATGCACGCCATCATCCCATTTCTGCTACGCCATGGGTACTGGGTTCTGGTCGCGAACGTATTTGCGGAGGGAATCGGCTTGCCCATCCCCTCGCTCCCGGTTCTGCTAGGCATGGGCGCGCTCGCGGGATTGGGTAATTTCTCCATTTGGACATCTCTCGCGCTCGCCGTCGCCGCATCTCTCACTAGCGACGTGATCTGGTTCCGGCTAGGACGCGTCCGCGGCACCTCCATTCTCAACCTGCTCTGCCGTATGTCGCTCGAGCCGGATTCCTGCGTCAGCAACACCAAAAGCCTCTTCGGCAGACTGGGCGCGCGAGCTTTGTTGATTGCGAAGTTCATCCCCGGCCTCGGAGCAACCGCTGCCCCACTAGCTGGACTCACCCGCATGAATCCCTGGAAGTTCATCGCGGCCGACGCAACGGGCGCAGTTGTCTGGAGCGCAACCTATCTCGCCATCGGCTACATGTTCCGCAATCAACTGGAGCTCGCAGCCGAACAGGCTGGCCGCATGGGCTCTCTCTTGGTGCTGGTGATTGGCGCCGCGCTAACCGGCTACATCGGTTGGAAATATTATCAACGCCGGCGCTTCATTCGCGGCCTGCGCGTGGCGCGCATCACGCCCGAAGATCTGATGCGGATGATCACCGCAGGCGACCCCATCGCCGTTGTGGATCTTCGCCACGAACTCGAAGTAGAGAACGACAGAGTCAAGCTACCCGGGGCAATCTGGATGACCCTGGACGAAATCGAGATCCGTCACGAAGAGATCCCCCGCGATCGCGACGTCATCCTCTATTGTTCTTGACCAAACGAAGCCTCCAGCGCCCGTGCGGCGCTGCAATTATTCCGCAAAGGAGTAATCAACGTCCACCCGCTCCTAGGCGGCCTAGAAGCCTGGCGAAAACGAGGCTTCCCCTTAGAACCCGTAAATTAAATATCCGTGTCCATCCGTGGCGCCTTTCCGAACCGCAACCGTGAGGGAGTCGGTGCCTTTTTTCCGAACCGCGACCGTGAGGGAGTCGGTGCCTTTTTTCCGAACCGCGACCGTGAGGGAGTCGGTGCCTTACTGCATCACCGGTTCTACCTTACTCCCACTCTTCATCGCCTTCTCCGTGGGCAACGCCACAGCATCGCCTTCCTGAAGCCCGGATAGCACCTGCGACTTCGTATAGCTCGATGCTCCCAGACCCACCTTCCGCCACGCCACTCGATCGCCCTGCAACAAAAAAACACCTGTCTCCGAACCCTGCCTTCGAAGAGCTTCCTTGGGCAGAACCAACGCACCCGCAATCACCGCCGCCTGAATGTCCGCATTGATGTTTGCGTTGGGCAGCAGATCGCGATCCGGATTCTCGATCACACAACTTACCTCGCCCACTTGCCGCGTTCCGAGCGGCGCCACCTGCGTCGGCAGCCTGTCTACTTCGCCCTTCCATTGGTGCCCCGGCAACGCGTCCCACGTGATGATCACCGCTTCGCCCTTTCGAACCTTCCCCATGTCCGGCTCATCCACGTACACAGTCACCCGGACGCGATCCAGCTTCCCCACCTTCGCCACCAGATCGCCTGGATTTAAAAACGCGCCCGCCTTCAGATCGAAATCATAGACCGTGCCATCCATCGGAGCGCGGATCACACTGAGGTCAAGATTGATGTGCACGACGGCCGCGGCCGCCTCGGCTTCCTGCAGTTTCGCTTTCGCAATTTCCTTGTCGCTGCCCGTAACGAGCGCTGCCTTGTGCTGCTCCAGCGCGTGAATTCTCAATTGCAGTTGATCCACGGTTTGCCGCATGTTGTCCAATTCCACTTGCGTCGCGGCCTGCTTCGCTACCAGCCGTTCCAGCGCGGCCTGCTGCTTCTGCGCAACTTCCAGATCCAGCCGCGCCCGCGCCAGGTCCGCATCCACCTGCTGCCGCTCCGCGATCCGGCCGCCCTGGTCCAGCACCCGTTCCTGCGTCTGCGCTTCTTGGATAGCAGCCCGCGCTTTGCCGAGCTCGGCATTGGCCACTCGCGTATCCAGCTCCACCAGCGGCGCGTTTTTCCTTACCTCGCGCCCGCGCGCCACCAGCACTCGCGTGATCGTGCCCGCCCGTTCCGCCCGCGCCGCCAGCCACTCAATCGGTTCCACTTTGCCATTGGTGCCCAGCGAACTGACGATGGTCTCGCGCGTCACTTTCACAAAGTCCACTTCAGGCGGACGTGTTTTCCGGGAGAGAATCCAGACCGCAACGGCGGTAGCGGCGATCAGTACAATGGTCAGCCAGCTTCGCGCACGGCTCAAGATCGGGGCCTCGCGCAGTAATCAAAAAGTAGCTGCCATTCCGCTCGTTGTATCTCTAGCGCCGCGGCTTCGGTCGCCGATCCCGGCTCACTGCGCGCCCGCCCGCAGAATTCGATAAAGAATAACGGATCCCACTTCGCGCCACCATGAAAATTGGCCGCAGGATACTTCGCCGCTATCTCTTCTGCGGCCCGCGCCAGTTCCTCGAATACCGGATGCGTCCGCGCTTGGCGAAACCAGTACGCCGCATTCGCCGCGTCAGGCTCTTGCCGGTGCAGAATCGCATGCCAGAAGTCTCCCTCCGATGAATTCATGTTCTGCACCAATTCGTGGCATTCCGCCGCGCAGGAAAAATACAGAAACAACCCGCCCAGCGCCGCTTTGGGAGAGCGCGAGTGCAAAAACAAATCCGACGGTTTCCGTTTTTTCAAAAGCGCGCGTGCTTCCTCCGACGCGCACACCCCGGACACCAGAGGAATCAAACGTTCCCCGTCCTGATCCAGCGTCAAAATCGCGGCCACGTCCGGTCCGTAAGCCTTTGAGTCAAATGGCAAATACCATTTTCGCAGAAGTCGGCTATAGACGTGGCGCACGCACTCATGCGTGCCGCGTCGGCACTCCTGCCGACGCTTGGTTGTAAAAAAGTGGCGCAGGCGCTTCCGCCTGCGAACCTGCTCTTACCCCAACACCACCAGCACATCCCCAGCAGTCACCGTATCGCCGTCACTCACCCGCACTTCCACAACCTGCCCACTCCGCAATGCCTTCATCTCGTTTTGCATCTTCATCGCTTCCACCACCACCAGGCCCTGCCCAATCTCCACCGCATCCCCTTCGCGTACCAGCACTCGAATCACTTTGCCTGGCATAGGCGCGACGATGTTCTGTCGCCCCGTTCCAAGCGCCGCAGCGGACCTCTGGCTCCGATCTCGCGGATCTCTCGGCTCAGCCGTGAAGCGCCGTCGGTCCAACTCCAGCCGCAAGCCCTCCCGTGACGCGATAGCCCGCACTTCAAAGCTCCGTCCTTCCAGCAACACGGAATAAACGCCCGGCTCAACCTGCGTCACTTGATCCAAGTGCTCCGTGTCCACTTCCACCGGACGCCCATTCACCAAAATCTGTAGCTTCATCGGAGCATCTCGCTCCGCCCTTCTGAAAGCCAGCGGCTCATCTCCCTTTTCTCGTTTCTCGTTTCTCGTTTCTCGTTACTCGAATGCGCCGCCGCAGCCAGCGCCGCCACCAACTCCAGTTCGGGACCAGGCTCCGGCGCGGCCTTTCTTCTGCCGAAATAATCAGCAATAAATCGCGTGTCCAGCCGTCCCTCCCGAAACTGCGCATCATTCAGGATCTCGATAAAGAACGCCAAATTCGTCTCCACTCCCACAATCGAGTATTCATTCAGAGCCCGCAACATGCGCCGTATCGCCGTCATCCGATCCGGTGCCCACGCCACCAGTTTGGCCAGCAGCGGGTCGTACTCCAGCGGAACGGTCCAGTCTGGATAAACCCCCGAATCCAGCCGGATGCCCGGTCCCGCAGGCTCGCGAAGCTGCACGATCTCGCCCGGGGAAGGGAAGAAGTGCTGCTCCGGATCCTCCGCGCACACGCGGCATTCCATCGCCCATCCACGCCACTCCACATCTTCCTGTGCGAAAGGAATCGCCTCCCCAGCCGCGATGCGCAATTGCAGATGCACCAGGTCGAGCCCCGTCACCAGCTCAGTCACCGGATGCTCCACCTGCAGCCGCGTGTTCACTTCCAGAAAATAGAAATTCCCTCCACTGTCCGCGAGAAATTCCACCGTGCCCAGATTGTGATACCCAACAGCCCGCGCAATTCTTAGCGCCGCCTCTCCCATCTCCGCCCGCATCTCGGGATTCGCCGCCACCAGCGGCGATGGACACTCCTCGATAATTTTCTGATGCCGGCGCTGCACCGAGCATTCCCGCTCGCCGAGATGGATCAGGTGGCCATAGAAATCCCCCGCGATCTGGATCTC
>CABEDY010000385.1_pt1 | contig 18848 bp, 17 predicted proteins | sample 3423171 | NCBI WGS metagenome assembly CABEDY01 (sample SAMEA5534333, study PRJEB31848) | metagenome | biome: tundra; feature: field; material: soil | place: USA | collected 2013-05 | depth 0.15 m | reverse complement strand
GTCCGGCAATTCCAGCATCTTCTCCATGTATTGGAAAGTGCGTGGCCGGCGGCCGTAGTTTTTCTCTCCTCGATCGGCCGCGCGATCGCGATTAACGCTCCACAGATCGCACACCGCGGTCAGCTCGAAGTTGTATTTGTCCTTGAGTCGCGCGGCCATGCCGGCGAGCTCCGATCCGCGGCTGCCGATGCCGATGTGGCCGACGGAAATGCGATCGTTGGCCCCGAGGATGCGGCTGTAGGAAAGAGCTGTCGATTGGATGGCGGCCCCCAATCCCACTAGAGTGGAAGCTTGCTCAACAAAGTTGCGGCGCGTAGGCTGGTTCGAGTTCTTCATGATTCACCTCTTCAGTAATTATGGCTCAGCAACGATGCGGACTCCATATCCAAATAAACGGTAGCATTCGGATGCGTCCGCACAATCGAAGATGGACACGTTGTCGCAATGGGACCCTCCAGCGCATTCCGAACCGCTTGAGCCTTGCGCAATTCCGGCACCGCGCAGATCCACCGAGCAGCACGCATCAGAGCCGGACAAGTAACCGTCAGCGCCTCACGCGGCACCGACGCCGGACTATCAAAGTGCCCTTCGCCCGCCTGCTGTCTTCGGGACGCGTCATCCATCACCACGCGCTTGATCGTTACCGGATCGGCAAAATCCGCCACATGCGGATCATTGAAAGCAATATGACCGTTCTCCCCAAATCCGACGAATGCCAAGTCCAGCGGCGCCTGGTTGAGCAGCCTAGTGTAGCGCTCTATCTCGGCATCCAGATCCGGTACATCGCCCTGCATATATTGAATCGTCCCGGGGTGGACTGTGTCTTCAATGCGCCGCTTGATCCAAAGCCGGAAGCTGGAACGATGCGTGTCCGGCATGCCGATATACTCGTCGAGATGGAAGACTTCGACGGATTTCCACGGCACGCCCGGGATTTCCACTAGCGCGTGAATCAGTTCCAGTTGCGAGTTGCCAGTGGCAACGATGATACGCGCGCGGCCACGTTCGCGCACCGCGTTTACGATCGTCCGGGCGGCATCGGCCGCCGCGGCAGCTCCGAGCGCTTGTCGCGAAGGATAGACGCGCACTCGAGCCGTTCCGAATTCGAGCGCCACTGGCTGTTCCGCGGTGGCCATCAATCAACTTACCAATTCCGGCACCACAAACGGTGCGCGATATTTCCGTCGGAAGAGCGCGTTGGCTTCCTCATCGCCTTTGCACGAGTATGTCTCGGGGTCAAAGTACAGCGTCCGGCCGACCCGATAAGAAATGTTCGCAAGATGCACCAGCATGGTGGAAATGGCGCCTTCGGTGATCGGCGCGTTCAGATCGGAGGGCTTGCGGCTGCGAACGGCCGTGATGAAGTTCGCCCAATTATTGCCGGCGTCGTGGCCCGCTGGACCCGGCTGCTGCTCTTTGCCCAGGTAGCTCGAATAGCGTCCGTTGTCCTCATCCCAGATGGCAACATATCCTTTGGGACCGTATATGATCGTCCCAACTGTGTTCGGCGAACTGCCGTTCTCTCCCATGCCCGCTTCATGATTTGTCATCCAATGGCGAACTTCGAAAACCAAAATCCGTTTTCTGCCGCCTTCGTCAAACTCGAACGTGGCCGTCAACAAGTTCGGCGTCTCCTGGTCGTCGTCGAACATCATGTGGCCGCCGATCGCGCTCACCTTGGCCGGATATTTCACGCCCAGCGCCCAACGCGCGACGTCCATCTGATGGATACCTTGGTTGCCAATGTCGCCGTTGCCGTAATCCCAGAACCAATGCCAGTTGTAGTGGAAACGGTTCTTGGTGAATTCGTGCTGTGGCGCGCCCCCTAGCCACAAGTCATAGTGGACTCCGGGCGGAACCGGCGAAACCGGCTCGCGGCCGATGGTATTGCGCCATTTGAAGCACAGCCCGCGCGCCATGTAGACATCGCCGATGAGTCCCTCGTGGATCTTCTCAACCGCTTCGCGCGCGATGCCGGAGCGGCTGTTGGTGCCGTGCTGGACGATGCGTCCGTATTTCTCGACCACAGTCGAAATCTGGCGCGCCTCGAACATATCGTGCGAGCACGGCTTTTCGACGTACACATCTTTTCCTGCCTGACAGGCCCAGATGGTTTGCAGCGTGTGGTGATGGTTCGGAGTGGCGATGGAAACCGCATCGATGCTCTTGTCCTCAAGCAGCTTGCGGAAATCGGTGTATCCGGTGGGACGCTTCTGCCCCAGCTTTTCGATTTCGTCCAGCCGCGCGTTCAGGACGGACTCGTCGATATCACACACCGCGGCGATCTGAACATTGGGCATCTTGGCATAGCGGAGGATGTGCTCGTGGCCTTGCGCCCGTACACCGACGCACGCTACGCGAACTGTATCATTGGGACTGGCCAGAACCGTCCTGCTCGCGACAGCGGCCGCGGCGGAACCAAGCAGGAAGTGTCTACGTTGCATAAATCTCCTTCCTTACCAGAGTAGCTTTAATGCGAACTGAAGCTGCCGGTTGGCGCCGGCGGTACTGCTGATGGTATTGAAGGCACCGATCTGTCCCAGCGTCACAGGCCCGGTAGGATGGCCAGTCGCGTCATAGCTCGGATAAGCGTCTTCATACGGGTTCGGCATGGAGAATAACGGATGGTTCAGCAGATTAAACGCCTCGAACCGGAACTGCAGCTTCAAACGCTCCACTAGCGTCATAGTCTTCTGCGCCGTGAAATCCATGCTGACGTAATTTGGCCCGCGAAGAACGCCTCGGCCCCCTGTGCCGAATACTTCCGTAGCCATGGGCGTTGCGAAAGCACCCAGGTTCCAGAAATCCAGAATTTGTTTCGGCCCATTATTCGGATTGGCGATGATATCGCAGTTATCTTGTTCGAGATTGGCATTGTTCACGGCCGCGTCGCTGGCATTTAAGCAGGATGCGGGAAAGCCCGTACGCGCTACCACTATCCCGCCGATCTGCCAACCACCCAGCAACAGATCCGTTGGCCGGTTCCAGTCCGAACCCCAGTGCCGGCCCTTTCCGAACGGAAGCTCGTACAGAGCGCTGTTCACCCAGTTCAACTTCGCGTCAAACGCCGAAGGTCCATAATCCAGCCTGTAATCGTAAACGTGCGGCGTGGACGGACCGTTGCCGCCATCTCGGGTGGCCGAAGCTGTATCCATCGATCTGCCCCAGGTAAAAGAACTCAGGAATGTAAATCCCGCCGAGAAGCGCTTCTCGAGTTTCGTCTGCATGGATTCGTAGTTAGCCGATGTCACACTCTGGATCTGGTTGTAGTACGACGAAAGCGAGGCATACTGTTGGGGGTTGTAAACTACTGGCTGCACTACCTGGTTGCCGCTCAGCACGGGCAATGTTTCGTTTTGATCCGTCAGGTGCGGCAAGTGCGTGGAAGCCGAACCGACGTAGGCCACTTCCAGCACGAGATTTGACCTGAGCTCCTGCTGGACCCCAAAGCTCCATTGTTGGATGCGTGGCGTCTTCAAGTGAGGATCAATTGTAAATTGCGACGGGGCCGAGATCACTTGGGAAGTGTTGTTGAAAATCTGATCCACAATCGAGTATGATCCTTTGCGGATAAATTTGGCCGAGATCGGCGCGCTACGCGCAAAATCGAACCACGGATCCGCGTTCATGGGCGAATAGAAAATCCCCGCCCCGCCTCTGAACACTGTCTTATTGTGGCCCCATCCCGGCGACCACGCAAAGCCCAACCTCGGCGACCAATTCGAGAAGTCCGTGAAGACCAGGCTTCGGCCCAGTATGTTGCTGCGAATGAACGGCAGGTACAACGGCGAAGTTGGATCGGAAACGAAACGCGCTGGCGGGAAGCCCGCGTACGGGTCACCTGTGCCCGGCCGTATGATGGTGGGCACGCCGTTGATAATATCCAGGTTGGTGATGTTGTTCCGGTTGTCGTACCAATAGGGGGAGATCTCATATCGCAGACCCAGGTTCAACGTGAAATTATGCGCAACCTTGAAGTCGTCCTGCACGTAATATGCTTGCGTCCAGCGGAACAGATGATCGTGCGCGTCGCCCGTTGCCACCTCGGAATCGTTGCTGATGCCCAGGATGAAAGAAGCCAGTGAAAGTCCACCGCTCCCATCCAGGGCCGCCGTCGCGGCGGTCGGAGCAACGAACGAACCTCGCGCCAGGTTGTGCGATAGGATGTTCAAATACTCGTGCCGGAAATCCACGCCGATCTTAATGACATGCCGTCCCTTGATCAGCGAGAAGTCGTCGCCGTATTCATACGTGTTCTGTACTTTCTGCAGGGGCGTGCCGAAAGCGTTCACTCCCAGCGAGAGAAAATTGTCGCCTGCCCCGGTGAATTGCGGTAATCCGTAATCAATCGGCGCCCCCGACACGCCTGGAATTCCGAGTACGCTGCCGGCAACATTCTGCGAGCTTCCACTCAACGCTCCCAGGCTGCTGGCATTGGCTCGCACGTAGTTGGCTTTGATCTCGTTCACCATGTGCGCCCCGATTGTCCAGGAGTGGTGCAAGCCCACCGTATCGGTCTTGACACCATTGACGACATCGGTTGCAGGCAGCAAGCCGTTCTGGTTCACGTCCTCCCGTGACCATGAGTAACGGCCCCACAGGACCATGTTCTGCTTCATTAGATAATCCACGCGCCCGGCTACCTGATCCCAATTGGTAGGTATGCCCACCACGCCGGAGTAATTGTCGCGCAGCCCTGGCCGATTGGGCGCGGGGACGTAATCGCTTCCCAAAAACTTCGCGATCGACGGGTTCCAACACTGTTGCGGAATGGTCATGTTTGGCCACGGAACATCCGTATTCGGATTGGAATTGTAGCAGCCCGCCGGAAGAGTGTTACCGGCGCGGAAGGTCGCGGAACCGTCGGGATTCGTGATATGTGGCATGTAAATCGGAATCCCGTAGTCGGAGAAGTTTCCGGTCTTCGCGTTGACCGTCGGTACCGTGGCAGTCTGCGCGCCATTGGTCCGGTCGCGAAGCCCTTCATAGGTTCCGAAGAAAAACAGCTTGTCTTTGATTACCTTGCCGCCCGCGGTGCCGCCGAACTGGTTGCGCCGGAAGGGAGGCTTGGGAGCTCCGGGGTAGCTGTTGATGTCGTTGAAATAATCTTTGGCATCCAGTGCATCATTGCGCAGGAAATCATACGCCGTGCCGTGAAACTGATTTGTCCCGCCTTTGGTAACGGCATTGATCTGCGCCGCCCCTCGGCCGTACTCCGCAGTATACGAATTGGTCTGTACCTTGAACTCCTGGATCTCGTCAATGGAAGGGATAGCCGCGATGGTGTTGGAATCCGGCGATGTGTCTACCCCACCGTCCAAAAGATAATTGACATCCTGAGAGCGAGAGCCGCCCAGCGAGTACTGATTGTCCGATCGTCTCCCGATGCTGCGCGCGTCCTGAAACCCGGTGTTGCCGTCCTTGGTAAACGTCACTCCTGGCCCGAGCGTCGCCAGATCCAGAAAATCGCGTCCGTTCAAAGGAAGCTCTACGATGCGCTTGTTGTCGATCACCTGGCCCACCGTGCTCGATTCGGTTTCGAGTATCGGCGCCGAGGCCGTGGCCTCCACCGTTTCCGTCACCTGCCCCACTTCCAAAGTCACGTCCACGCGCGCCGTCTGATCCACTTCCAAAGTAAACGCGGGAACCGTCGAGACACGGAAGCTAGGATGCTTCACTCTTACCGCGTAGCGGCCTGGATCGAGCGCAGTCACCGTATAGTCCCCGGACCTGTTTGTCGTGGTTACGTGCGGCGTGTTTCTCTCCACATTGGTGACCGTCACCTCCGCGTCCGGGACCACCGCACCCGACTTATCGTAAACGATGCCCGTAACGCTGCCGGTCCCGATTTGCGCGAACATGCTTCCGGCAAAAAGCGCCGCCACCCATCCGGCTCGTAAAACTCTCCTAGCAATTTTTTTAGTTTTGGACACATGTATCTCCCCGCCGTGCGTGTTATGCGGCACGCCTGATTGAAATCAGATTGAGTGTAGTATGCCCAACTAAGGAACCGCAGTCAAGAGAAACTTTTCGAAAGCTTTCGAAACCCCTTCGGTCGAAACTAAGGCTAGGCTTGCATGCCCGCCAGGACTCCGCGCATGTAGGCGAAGCTCTTGGCCATCCCCGGCATGGGATTGTTCTCGTCGATCTCGTATTCCAGCATGACGCCGCCCCGGTAATTCGCCTTCTTCAATTCCCGGAAAATGGCTGGGATCGGCATGCGTCCTTCACCCACCGGCACCTGTGCATCGGCGTTTGAGAGGTCACTCTCATCCTTGATGTGAACGTCGAACAGCCGTGCACCTGCCATGCGGATCGATTCCACCACATCCGCTCCCGCCTCGGCCGTGTGGCCGACGTCGATGCACAGTCCGCACCGTGGATCCATACCGTCAATAGCCTTCAGCGCATCTTGCGGCGTAGGGAAGTTCTTGTCGCTCTTGCCGTGATTGTGAAGCGCCATCCGGATATCGTATTCCTTCACCATTTTTTCCACTTTGGGTAAGGTCTTCGCCGTCGGCATACATGTGATCATTGGGAATCCGGCCATCTTTGCGTATTCAAACTTGTGCCGGATGTCGGCATCATCGTCCTTTGGAAATGAGATCACTCCGGCACTCAGGACGATAAGTCCGGCGTCCTCGAACTCTTTCCGGCCACGTGCAATCTCTTCCGGAGTGCTGCTGATGGGTAGGTGGAACTCCTTGACGGAGATGTAGGGGGTGTTCAACTGCTTCACCATCGCGATCGCCTGAGTCCGCGGAAATTTCCGGAGCGAGTAGCTGGCCACGCCCAGTTTGAAACCGGCGGAGTCATCGGACGCGGCGGATAGAATCTTCGTATTAGCAAGGAATCCCGCTCCCGCCAGAGCGCCGGCAAATCCCCGCCTGTTGATGTTCTGCATGCTGCGTTTTATTCTACAGCTTGCCGGGCTCGCATGAAACTAAGAAATTTTCGAGCGTACAGATCCAGATTTTCCATGCCTCCGCCACCCCGAAGCGGGGAACACATCTCATAAGCTACCGGCCCGTGGAAGCCGCCCTTTTCGAGCTGCGCGAGAAAAGACCGGTAATCGATAAAGCCCTCGTCGATCGGGACGGCCTGCACCGTGGGCAACAGCTTCTCGTAGTTCACCAGCGTGGGATGATACCGAAAACGGGGCCGCATCGCGTAGTTCGCCGTCGTTGTATACGCCGTGATTTCCGCCATATTTGAAGCTGCTTCTCCCAGATCCACATCCTGAAGCGCCGGAGCCCACGCATCGAACATGGCGCGGCAGTTCGGAGCATTTACTTCTCGGATGAGCTCATATTGGCTGTCGAAATCGCAAGCAATATCGTGGTGATTCTGAACCCCGATAGTCACACCCAGCCCCGCCGTTCGCTCGGCGCATTCCCGCAACGATTCCACCACCATCTTTGATTGCGCATCAAGCGTAGCCGAGGGGTGTTCATATCCAGTAAAAACCCTCACCAGGCCGCAGCCCAAATCCCGCGCCATTTCAGCGAGCTCCACCACGTGCCGGATCTGGAATTCGCGATTCGGAATGTCTCGATGCTCCAGATCGGCGGTGAAATTCGTGTATCCGGCAATGCAAGCCACTCGCAGCCCCAACTTCTCCGTGTGCGACCGCAGACGCGCCCGGGCGGCAGGGGGCCAATCCAGAACGGATAAGTGTGGACGCTTGGCCATCAGCATCACGCCATCGAAACCGAGATCCGCGGCTTTGTCCAGGAATTGTTCCACGGAAAGAAAGTGCTGGCCCCAAGAACCGGAGTAGCTTACCGAGTGCAGCACTAAATCGTGAGTCATACTTTGCTCAAACCTGCGCAGGCACCACGAAGCCCTCGCGATAATTTCTCGAAAGCAACGCGTTCGCCTCACTGTCCGATCCGAAATTCTCAGCCTCTGGGTCGAACGACAAACTTCGCCCCAGCCGATACGAAGTATTGGCCAGATGGCACAGCGTGGCGGAAACGTGTCCTTCCAGAATGTCGCAATTCAAATCGCTGCGCTTGTGGCTGCGGACCGCTTTCAAGAAATTCTCAACATGCGGCAGCGTACTCCAAGCCTCCGTTTCAATGTGCTTCACATACTGCGTTCGTTGCTTTTTCTCTCCCATGAATACCTGGAAACCGTTGCTATCCACCGTGAGATACCCTTCGCTGCCGAAAAATATCACGCCGATGTAGTGCTGTTCATCCTCCAGCGTCATGTTCCCTTCCGATCCCGTGATGAGCCCGCGCACTTCGAACACCTGCTCGCAATCGCCGTAATAAAAAGCCGCTAACTGCGTGTTCGGAGTTTCCTGATCGTCGTCGTAAACGAACTTACCGCCCATCGAAGTTACTTTCGTAGCCGGCGTGCTCTTTCCAAGCCCCCAACGTCCGATGTCCATCTCATGGACTCCCTGATTGGCAATGTCGCCATCGCCTGTGTTCCAGAACCAGTGCCAGTTGTAATGAAAGCGATTCGGATTGAACGGACGCATTGCCGCTGGTCCCACCCACAAATCGTAATTCACGCCGGCAGGCACCGGTCCGTCCGGCTTCCGGCCGATGGACTTCCGCCTCTTGTAGCAGAGCCCTTTCGCCATATAGACCTTGCCGATGCCGCCCTGCCGCACTAACTGGATGGCTTGCTGGTAATGCTCCAAACTGCGCGCCTGCATTCCGCACTGCACAATGCGGTCGTATTTCCGGGCAGCCTCCACCGCGCGGCGTCCTTCCCAAATGTTGTGGCTCGCGGGCTTCTCCACATACACGTCTTTGCCGGCCTGGCAAGCCCACACCGTAGCGAGAACATGCCAATGGTTCGGCGTCGCGATGGAAACCGCGTCGATGTTCTTGTTGTCGAACACGCGCCGTAGATCGCCGTAGACCTCGGGCGCAGGGCTGTTGAGCTTCTCTAACAATTTCCGTCCGCGCCCGATCTGCTCCTCATCGATATCGCAGATCGCCACGACACGGCACCCGCTGGCTTTCGTGAAACTCTCCATGTGGTCACGCCCACGTCCCCGCAGTCCAATCACTGCGACGTTTATCCGATCGTTCGCGCCAAGCACGCTTGCGCCCGCGGCCGCCGCCATCGAAGCTTTGATAAAAGTGCGCCGGTTCTGTTCTGACATTGCCTCCGCCTTCCCACGCTCTACTGTACCCCGGCCGTGCGATCCTAAATCTGCATGGCCGTCCGTCTCCTCCACGAACAGGATATCGCCGTTGCAGCCGAGCTTTCGGCCGAAGCAGGATGGAATCAAACCGCGGACGACTGGCGGATGCTGTTGCGGCTGAATCCGGAAAATTGTTTCGGCATCGATGCCGAGGGGCGCTTAGTGTCAACTGCGACGCTTTCCTGTTACGGTAGGAAGCTCGCATGGATTGGGATGGTCTTGACCACTCGCGCCTACCAACGCCGCGGTTTTGCACGAGACTTGCTGCTGCACGCGATCGCGCGGGCGGACCAGCTCGGGATTGAGTCCTTGAAATTGGACGCAACGGATCAAGGACAACCTCTCTATGAAAGCCTCGGATTCCGCGTAGAACAACCAGTAGAACGCTGGTGGCGCCCCCCGCAGGCTGGTGGGGCAGGCCTTCAGTCTGTCAACCTCTTAGACCACGATATGGAAGCATACAACGCGGATCGTTCAGAACTACTACGCGCCCTAACGCAGCACAGTAAAGTTCAAGCGAACGCAGATGGATTCTGCCTCTCTCGACCAGGCCGGCGCGCCAACTATGTCGGCCCTTGCGTTGCGCGCAGCGCAGATTTTGCCCGCCATTCTATCCAAGCCTGCGCGCATGAAGAATCTTATTGGGATCTGCTTCCGCAAAACCAGTCAGCTCTCGCCCTCGCCACAGAGCTAGGATTCAAACCACAACGAAAATTGATCAGAATGGTGCGAGGCCGGGATTTGCGCGGCCGCGAAGATTGGATCTACGCCATCGCCGGCTTCGAACTTGGCTAATCATGCAGATGATCCACAACGAAACAGAACTCGAAGAGCGTTTATCACGACCCACGGAACAGGACATCGCCGCGTTAGCGGCCCTGGATGGCGATCTACTGATCCTGGGCGCCGGCGGTAAAATGGGCCCGAGCCTTGCAAAGCTAGCCCGCCGCGCTGCGGACGCAAAACCGAACCGCGACCGTAAGGGAGTCGGTGCTTCAAGAAAACGCATCATAGCGGTGGCGCGTTTCTCGGACGCGAATACCTCCACCGATCTTCGTGCATCGGGGATCGAGACCATCACCAGCGACTTCTTGGACCCAGGCGCGCTCACCCAACTCCCCGACGCGCCCAACATCATTTTCATGGCCGCTCGCAAATTCGGCACCAGTGGCTCGGAATATTTAACTTGGGCCATGAACACATATCTACCCGGGTTGGTCGCCGAAAGATATCGCCAATCCCGAATCGTCGCGTTCTCCTCCGGCAATGTGTACGGTTTGGAACCAGTATCAAGCAACGGATGCACCGAATCGTCGCCCGTCGCCCCGGCCGGCGAGTACGCGCAATCGGTTCTGGGCCGGGAGCGGATGTTCGAATACGCTTCCAGCCGCTGGCATACTAAAGTTGCACTGCTGCGGCTCAACTACGCCGTGAATCTTCGCTACGGCGTATTGGTGGACATTGCGCTGGCCGTTTCCGAAGGGCGACCCGTTGATTTGCGGATGGGAATGGTGAATGTAATCTGGCAGGGCGATGCGAATTCCATGTGCCTGCGAACGTTCCCGCATTGCCAAACACCACCCCGAATATTAAACATCACCGGCCCGGAAAAACTCTCCGTCCGCGAAATAGCGCGCGAGTTCGGTGAGCGATTCGGGAAAACCGCGATCTTTTCCGGCGAGGAAAACCCCACGGCTCTGCTTAGCAATGCATCGGAGTCGCACAACATCTTTGGCCCGCCGCAAGTAACAGCCGGCCAACTGATGGATTGGGTTGCAAATTGGATCATGAGCAGCGGCCGTTTACTAAACAAACCAACTCATTTCGAAGCCCGTGACGGTAAATATTGATGGACATTCGCCAGCATCTCCACCAAGGCCACGTGATTCCAGCTCATCCGCTGGCTTTGAATGCGGAACGCAAACTGGACGAGCGCAGGCAACGCGCCCTGACGCGATATTATCTGGCTGCTGGAGCCGGCGGGATCGCCGTTGGCGTGCATACTACACAGTTTGCCATCCGCGAGCCGCGGTTCGGATTATTTCGGCCTGTTCTCGAATTGGCGATGGAAGAAATGCGCCAGCGCACCGTCGCCAAGATAGCAGGTGTGTGCGGGCAAACCGTGCAAGCCACACAGGAAGCGGAACTGGCGGCGTCGCTCGGCTACGACGCCGCGTTGCTCAGCCTGGGTGCTCTACGCGATGCGACCGTCCCCCAGTTGATCCAGCATGCACGGGCCGTTGCCAAGGTGATTCCGATTATCGGGTTCTACTTGCAACCGAGCGTGGGTGGCCGCCTGCTGCCATACAGTTTCTGGCGCGAATTCGCAGAGATTGACGATGTAGTTGCCATCAAAATCGCGCCGTTCGATCGCTATCAGACGCTTGATGTTGTACGCGCAGTGGTGGAGTCTGGCCGCGCTGACGATATCGCACTCTACACCGGCAACGACGACAACATTATTATTGATCTTCTCACGCAGTTCGATTTCGGCGGCCGAAAAGCTCGCATCGTGGGCGGATTGCTGGGCCACTGGGCAGTCTGGACCCGCGCCGCGGTAGAGCAGCTTTCCGCCGTCCACGCAGCAGGAGACCAAGTCCCCGCATCCCTTTTCACACTCGCGCAACAAGTGACGGACGCGAATGCAGCTTTTTTTGATCCAGCGAACCAGTTTCGCGGCTGCATCGCGGGTCTACACGAGATCCTGCGCCGTCAGCGACTATTGGAAGGAACTTGGTGCCTGGATCCTAATGAAGCGCTTTCGCCGGGCCAGAGTGAAGAAATCGATCGGGTTTGCCGCGCCTATCCTGATCTCGCCGACGACCAGTTCGTTCAAGATCACCTTGATGAATGGTTGCGCTAATAGTCCCCTTGCTGACGCGCGGGGCTACAATTCCAAGCCCTGGTAGCCCCGCGCGTCAGCAAGGGGACAAATCAAGCGGTTAGAGACCTAGTTCGCGGACGGCCGCCTGTGCCACAATGAACATCGGAGGCGTATCATCGTCAAAATTTGTGTGCTCGCCAGCAGTAGTTCGGGTAACTCGGCCTTTATCCGAACCGAGCGTACGCGCATTCTGGTGGACGCCGGCCTGAGCAAGCGCGATCTTTTCGCGCGCCTCGCTGCAATTGATGAGCAGTGCGACAGCGTGGATGCCATCCTGGTCACACATGAGCACTCCGATCATGTGAGTGGCCTGGTTTCTCTGGCCAGGCAACTGAACGCGCCCATTTACATCACGCGTTTGACAGCTCCTGCAATTCCATGGGGTGAATACACGCCCAAGCTCGATTGCTTTCAGGCCGGGACTACGTTCACGATTGGCGATATTGAGATCGACAGCTTTACCATCCCGCACGATGCCATCGATCCAGTGGGATTCTGCTTTCGCACGCACGGGATCAAGATCGGTATCGTTACGGATCTTGGCTACCTGCCGGATTCCATCAAGTTCCATTTGCGCGGCACGGACTTGCTAGTGTTGGAATCCAACCACGATCTCGAAATGCTCAAGGTTGGACCGTACCCGTGGTCAGTGAAGCAGCGGGTGATGGGCCGCAAAGGTCACCTTTCGAACGACGTCGTCTCGGATTTCATCCGCAGCGATCTGGATTCATCCATCAGTACGCTCGTGCTGGGACACTTGAGTGAGCACAATAATCATCCGGAAATCGTGCGAAACGTCGCTGGCCGGGCGCTCGACAGGGCTGGACGCGCGCTCTTCACGCGGTTGGTGGTGGCGGAACCGAAACAGCAAACCGAGGTTTTCACTTACTAATGGCACCGACTCCCTTACGGTCGCGGTTCGGTAACGCCTCTTTCCGAACCGCGAGCGTAAGCGACCGATGGATATAAGATTATGATTGAGCGCTACACACTGCCCGAAATGGGCCGCATCTGGAGCGACGAAAGCAAGTACGGCGCGTGGCTCGAAGTGGAGCTGGCTACTGCGGAAGCTCTCGCGGAAACGGGCGAAGTACCCACCGAAGCTGCACAACTCCTGCGGCAGCACGCCACCTTTCAAGTGGCCCGAATCCAGGAGATTGAGCGCGAGGTCCGGCACGACGTGATCGCGTTCACCACGGCTGTGTCCCAGAGCATGGCCGCCGCCGGCCATCCGGAAGCTTCGCGGTGGCTGCACTACGGCCTGACCTCGAATGATGTCGTGGATACAGCGCAGGCTCTGTTGATCCGTAGCGCATCTGAAATTATTTCGAGAGGCGTAAGTAAGTTAGCGAATTCCCTTAAGACCCGCGCTTTCGAATTCAAGCACACCGTACAGATCGGACGAACGCACGGCATCCAGGCTGAGCCGATCACGTTCGGCTTGAAGCTGGCTCTCTGGTACGACGAGGTTCAACGGAACCTCGGCCGCTTTTCTGCTGCCGCGGAAGATATGCGAGTAGGGAAGATTTCAGGAGCGGTGGGGACGTTCGGCCACATCGGTCCGGAAGCCGAAGAGCGAATCTGCAAACGGCTGGGATTACGTCCGGCGCCGATCGCATCGCAGGTAATTTCACGAGACCGGCATGCCAACTTCGTTTCCGCGCTGGCCTTGATCGCTGCCACACTCGAAAAAATCGCGATCGAGATTCGCCACCTGCAACGCACCGAGGTTCGTGAAGCCGAGGAGCCGTTCGCCGCCGGGCAAAAAGGCTCCTCCGCCATGCCGCATAAGCGCAATCCGGTAACTTGCGAACAGATCGCCGGGTTGGCCCGCGTCGTTCGCGCGAACGTGCAGGCGGCTTTCGAGAATGTGGCGCTGTGGCACGAGCGCGACATCTCCCATTCCTCGGTAGAGCGGATCATTTTGCCGGATTCCACAATCCTGGTTGATTACATGCTTGCCAAGACCGATTGGCTCATCTCGGGTCTCAGGGTCTATCCCGATAGGATGCTGAAAAACCTAGGGATAACCCGAGGGCTTGTCTTCTCAGGCCAGCTTCTCTTGGACTTGGCTGCGGCGGGCATGCTCCGTGAGGACGCTTACAAACTGGTTCAGGGCCACGCCATGAAAGCCTGGGAATACGATCAGGACTTCCGGGCCGCGATCGAATCCGATCCTGAGGTGACCAAGAGGTTAGACAAGGGCCAGATTACGAAGAGCTTCTCTGTTTCCAGACAGTTAGCGAACATAGACCAGATCTTCGATCGGGTATTTCCAAACTCATAGGCCTCTTCTACAGTTGTAGTTTTCATTTAGCCTTAAATCTCCGCTTCCATTTCGGCACTGTTCGATTACACTATACCTAGGAGACGGGCTGTATCGAATGCGTAACTTTAGTGATTCAGACCGGTGTTTGGAGCTCGAAATGGCCAGGGTACTCCTGGTAGATGACGACCCAACCTCGCGTTTAACCTTACAAACGGTACTCCAAGCTGGTGGATACCATGTAGATGCAGCAGCTTCCTTCGCTGAAGCCGTCGGCAAGCTGGAGGAGCAGGAGTATCAGTTAGTGCTAAGCGATCTTCAGTTGGAATCTCCCGAAGCGGGCCTCAAAGTGCTCGCCCACGCCAAGATGATGGACTACAAGCCGGCTACCGCGATTGTAACCACCTATCAGAATTCAAAGCCGCTGCCCCCGAAACAAGCCCACATGCTGATCAAGCCGGAAGACATCCCGGAACTCCTGGGCAAAGTCGCCAACCTGATCAGCGACCGCGCAGCCCGAAAAATGCGGCGCGAAATGCGTCACGCGACAACGTCTGGATAGTCGAATCTGATTCGGCTCGATAGAATTGAAGCAGCTTCCCGCTCCATCGATCCGGTTTTCCTGAACACTCCCCAATTCGAAAGCGAAGCTCTGGGCGTGGTTCTCAAGGTGGAAACCGTAAACCCCATCCGGTCTTTCAAGGGCCGCGGCGCCGATTTCCTGGCTTCCAGTCTTCCGGCAGAATCGCCTGCATTGGTGTGCGCCTCAGCAGGGAACTTCGGCCAAGGAATGGCCTATGCAGCACGGAAACGGAGCCTGCCGTTGGTGGTGTTCGCAGCTGAAACGGCCAATCGTTTGAAACTGGATCGAATGCGGGAACTGGGCGCGGACGTGCGGCTGGCCGGCCGCGATTTCGATGAGGCAAAACAGCACGCTCGTGCGTTTGCGAATGATACAGGCGCGCGCTTTATTGAAGATGGACGCGACCCGGCCATCGCGGAAGGCGCGGGTACCATAGCCGTGGAATTGGGCCGCTGGCCGCATGCTTTCGACTTCGCCTTGATCCCGCTGGGCAACGGCGCACTACTGGCAGGCATCGGGACTTGGATGAAGGCAACTTCGCCCGCTACGCGGATCATTGGAGTTTGCGCCCAGGGCGCCCCCTCCATGGCGCTTTCGCTGCAACATGGCGTGCCGGAGTCGACCGAATCCGTCGCGACCATTGCCGACGGAATCGCCGTTCGCGTTCCGGTGCCGGAAGCTTTAGCCGATCTCATTGGCATTGTTGACGAAGTCCTGTTGGTGGACGACCAGTCAATGATCGACGCAATGCAATTGGTTTTCCGCCAGCATGGTTTAGTAGCGGAGCCGGCCGGCGTGGCTGGATTAGCCGCGGCAATCACCTTCCGCGATCGATTTCAAGGCGCTTCGGTAGTGACGCCGCTGTGTGGAGGGAACGTCACTTCCGATCAGATCCGGCTCTGGCTAAACGCTTAATCGGTTTTGGCCGTGCCTTCGAGCGAAGAAGATCCCAATCACCATCAATACGCCGAGAACCGTTGACACTTGCGCCGGTTCGGGAACAGCGGGGGTGAAGTCGGCATTCAGGTACGACGACACAAACGGACTAGAATCCAGAAAGTAAAATTGCTGGCCATCTAATCCGGCAACAGCATTGAGGGTGTATTGCCCCGGGCCCAGAGTAAACACCTCGTCGAAGGACTTGTCGTCAGAGCTATCCATGGGGAATATGAGAACTTGATCGAACTGCAGCCCCGGACCCGTAAGATGTATTTCTCCGTCGAATGAACCATCGGAGACGCCCTCACCACCGATGTCGCCTGTTAGGTGCACGACGTACGGGTTGGTCAGATTAAACACTAACGAGTATTGACTGTTAGCGAGTGCGCTGCCAAACATCAAGTCAGTACTTCCCGAAAAATCAGCGCTCGCAGTCAGTTCCATGCTGAGGTTGGTAGGTGTCAACGCAGACCATTGGTTGGCCGAGCCGTCAACCGACGCCGTTCTCAAAAAGGGAGGGTCAAAGAAAGGCAAACCCACCTGAACGGAGTCGTCTGCGCTACCGCTCTGGAAAATGTTCGTTGTTGGCAAGTGTGTATTTGAGTTAGCAGAAGAAAAACTGTTCCCGTTGTCCTGGATGGGGCCATACCTCATTTGGCATCCATCATCGCAAGCGGTTGCAGTGCCAGAAACGCTCACCTGCTGGGAAACGGAAACAGGCACAATATCCGCAAGGGCTTGCGGTATTCCGATGCAGCAGAAGAGAAGGAAAAATGCGAGAATTTTACAACAATTCGAGGCCATTGAAGAACCTCCAGCCCACAGTGTGGCACTCTACTTCGCTGACGGCAATCCTATGAACCAGTTAGCCAGAAACTGCCAGAGCGCTGGTCAGTTTGCTAGTTCACACATGGCTTGCTCGAATTGATCCAATCCGCCAGCGAAGAAATGGTCGCGGGCTTCTATCCAGATCACTTTTTTCGCGCCGTCGAGCGTCGCGAAATAGGATTCCATGGCGTATCGAGGCCCGAACTCGTCGTTTGTGCTTTGGATGAATACGCGGGGGATTTCGCAGGTGCCCAGCGCACGGCTCGCCGCGTCGCCAGCTGGAAAACCGACCGCGATCAACCGCCTCGCGCCTGGAATTTCACAACCAAGCTTCAGGATAATTCGCGATCCGAACGAAAATCCTGCCAGAGAAAACGGTAAATCGGGATATCGGGCCCGCAGAAAGTCGAGCGCGGCGCGGGCGTCTTCCAATTCGCCAATGCCATTGTCGTAGATTCCTTCGCTCATATTTACACCACGATAATTGAATCGCATCGCTACTGCGCCCGCACGGCGCATGCCTCGCGCCATGCGATAAACCACTTTGTTGTGCATCGTTCCGCCGAACTGCGGATGGGGATGGCAGATCAGCACCGCTTCCCGAGGCGCTTGATCCTCCGGTTCTTCGATCACCGTTTCCAGCCGTCCGGCCGGCCCTGGCAAGAAGAGCGTTTCGATGCGCCGCGGCATCAGTTAGTGCGATAGTTGGTGAACTGCATGTCGATGCCGAAGTCCTGGCCTCGCAGCAGCGCGATCACTTCCTGCAACGAATCGCGGTCGCGTCCGGAAATGCGCACGAAGTCACCCGAGATGGAGGCCTGCACCTTCTTCTTGCTGTCCTTGATGGTCTTCACAATCTCGCGGGCTTTTTCGATGGGAATGCCCTGCTGCAGCGTGATCTCCTGCCGCACCGTCGATCCGGCCGCCGAAGCGATCGGGCCGAACACCAGCCCCTTGATCGGCACTTTGCGCTTCACCAGCTTCTGCTCGAAGACATCCGTTACGGCTTTCAACTTGAACTCGTCCTCGCTGGCCAGCACGATCTTATGGTCCTTCTCATTGAGCTGAATGTCGGACTTGGAGTTCTTCAGATCGTAGCGCTGTAGGATCTCCTTCATGGCTTGCTGGATGGCGTTGTTCACTTCCGCCAGGTCGATTTTGGAAACGATATCGAATGTATTGTCAGGCATGGGTCAATGTCCCAATGCTATCAAGACGCGCTCGGTAATTTCATGGATCATGGCGGGGAGCGCGGCGTCGAGCGCCAGGGTGATGGCTGCGCGAACGCGCTCAGGATCGATCTCGTGGGAAACGGGCGCCGGCGCGCTCGCGGAAGCAGTGGCGGCCGCTGATGCAAGCACTTCGGCAAAAAGACCGCGCGCCAGTTGCGCCTCCTTCACCAGCGGATGGATGGTCTCCATCACCTTGGACGCTTCAAACGGTTTCTTGAGAATCGCGTCACAGCCGGCGCGCACCGCTTCTTCCTCGTCGAAGGGTTCCAGCAGTCCAGCAGTCAACACGACGCGGATGTGCCGTTGGCTGGGATCGTTCTTAACGTGACGGCACAGATCGAGCCCCGATTTTCCAGGCAGGAAAACATCCGCCAGGATGAGATCGGGATCCACGTCGGCCAGGCGCAGCAAAGCCACATCGCCATCGGTCAGGCTGACGACTTCAAAACCTTCTTCGCGTAAAATACGCTCGCCCATACGCTGAGCGTGCGGGCTGTCATCCGCCAGCAGGATACGACTCATCAGGGTTGGCTGGGTGGATTCGGCTGGCCTGAAGGCGGCGTAGTGGGTGTGGGCGGCGTAGTTGGCGTGGTAGTGGTAGCCGGCGGATTCGCAGCCGGCTGCGGCTTCACCTTTTTTTCCTTCTTTTTCTTTTTAGCCTTTGGATCGGTGGTCTGCGCCTGCTGCGCATTAGCCGCACTGGCATTGGCGTCAGCGGGTTTAGCAGCGGCCGCGTTGGGATCCGCCGGCTTTGCGTCTTCCGGTTTCGCGCCCGCAGGCTGACCTTCTGCTCCAGCGGCCGGCGGATTCGACCGCGCATCCGGCAGCTTGTCGAGCGCCGAGGCATCTCCTCCCACCGTGGTCGCGGTCACGTCGCCGGTGAACCCTGGCGTTCCACGCGTCAACGGAACACTTACCGGCACAGTGCCGCGCAACGTGGTCATGGC
>CABEDY010000383.1_pt1 | contig 18864 bp, 26 predicted proteins | sample 3423171 | NCBI WGS metagenome assembly CABEDY01 (sample SAMEA5534333, study PRJEB31848) | metagenome | biome: tundra; feature: field; material: soil | place: USA | collected 2013-05 | depth 0.15 m | reverse complement strand
GTGGGCTACAAGGTGGAGGGTACTGGCGCGGCCGCGCATCGCGTTCGCATCGCCAAGAAGACTGGCGAAGTACTGGAGAAGAGAGCTTAGCAGCCGTGGTGGAAGTGCAAAGCACCGACTCCCTCACGGTCGCGGTTCGGTAGGTTGAGTGGGTTACAGGCCGTTTCTTAGAGACATAGGCGAAGGATTTTGAAGATGACCGAGGCAAGACTCAGACAGCACTATAAGAAAAACGTCGTTCCGGCTCTAGTGAAAGAGTTCGGCTACAAAAACGTGATGGCCGTTCCGAAGATCGATAAGGTAGCGCTGAATATCGGACTGGGCGAGGCGACGCAGAACGGCAAGCTGATGGATGGCGCCGTGAATGAACTCGGGCAGATTGCGGGTCAGAAGCCGGTGATCACCAAAGCGAAGAAGTCGATCGCCGCGTTCAAACTGCGCGAAGGAATGGCGATCGGCACCATGGTGACGCTGCGCGGAGACCGTATGTACGAGTTTCTGGATCGCCTGATGAACGTGGCGCTGCCGCGCGTGCGCGATTTCCGGGGTGTTTCAAGCAAGTCATTCGATGGGCGTGGCAATTATACGCTCGGAATTAAAGACCAGTTGATTTTTCCCGAGATCGATTACAACAAGGTGGAGAAGGTCAAGGGGATGAACATTTCCATTACTACGACCGCGCGGACGGATGCAGAGGGCCTCGCGCTGTTGAAACACATGGGGATGCCGTTCAGGCAGTAGCTGCTGCTACTGCGTATTCAAGAATTCGAGGAATTCAAGGGAGTCGAGGAAGAATAAGGTACATGGCCACTACAGCCAAGATTGCTCGAGAGTCGAAGAAGTTAAAGTACAAAATTCGGCATCGCAACCGGTGTTTCCGGTGCGGCCGGCCGCGCGGCTATCTGCGCAAATTCAATTTGTGCCGGATCTGTTTCCGGAAGCTCGCTTTGGCCGGCGAAGTCCCCGGCGTGATCAAGGCCAGTTGGTGAAAGCGAGGTAACTATGGGCACATCCGATCCAATCGGCGACATGCTGACGCGAGTTCGCAACGCCGCGCTGGCGCGCCACCCCAAGGTGGACGTTCCGGCGTCCAAGTTGAAGATGGAGATCGCGCGGATTCTCAAAGAAGAAGGCTTCATCATGAATTTCAAGATGACCGAGGACGGCGCGAAGAAAAGCATCCGCATTTATCTGAAGTACACGCCCGGCAACATGCCGGTGATCTCCCGCATCGAACGTGTGTCGCGTCCGGGCTGCCGTGTGTATGTGGGGAGCCGGGAAGTGCCCAAAGTGCTGGGTGGGCTCGGCATCAGCATCCTGAGCACGGCGCGGGGCGTGATGACGGGCAGCATGGCGCGCAAAGAACATGTGGGAGGGGAGATTTTGTGTCAGCTATGGTAGCGCACGCACTTATGCGTGCCGAACGAGTGGGGCGGACCGCGGCCGACGCCCACGTCGGCCTGCTGTCGAATAGGGAAAGCCTCGGAGTGCGGGTCCAGGGGGACCCGCGCGGACCAGGGGGTCCGCCCCACTCGAGTGCGAGCGCGGCACGCAGGAGCTAATTATGTCGAGAGTTGGAAACAAACCCATTCCGCTGCCGAAAGGCGTGAAAATCGTAATCGGAAATCCGATGCTGGTGGAAGGGCCGAAAGGCAAGCTCGAGGTGCCGCTTCCGGACGGTATCCACGCTAAGCAAGGCGATAACGTGCTCGAGTTCTCGCGCGATGGCGACAAACAAGCGCCGCTGCACGGTCTGACGCGCGCATTGGCTGCTTCAGCCGTCCAGGGCGTATCCACGGGCTTTACGCGTGAGCTGGATATCACAGGCGTCGGCTATCGCGGTGACGTGAAGGGCAAAATCGCGACGTTTACGCTGGGCTATTCGCATCCCATTGAAGTTTTGTTGCCGGCCGGAGTGGAGTTGAAGATCGACAAGCAAACACACCTGGTGCTGACCGGCTACGACAAGCAAATGGTGGGGCAGGTGGCCGCGAATATTCGCGCGTTGCGTCCGCCCGACCCGTACAAGAACAAAGGCATCCGTTACACCGGAGAAATCCTGCGCAAGAAAGTTGGTAAGACCGGAGCGGGCGGAGCGGGAGCTAAGTAAATGGCGAGATCTTCCAAGAATGACGTTCGGGTTCGAGTGCACAGCCGCATCCGGCAGCGCGTGCGAGGCACCGGGGAGCGGCCGCGCCTGGCGGTGTTCCGCAGCTTGAACCATATTTACGCCCAGGTGATTGACGACCGGAAGGGGCACACTCTGGCCGCGGCGTCCTCCGGCGAAAAGGCCGGCGAAAAATCGGACGAGAAGAAGACGAGCGAGAAGGCAGTGAGTGAGACGCCAGTCAGCGAGAAAAAGTCGGAGAAGCCAGCGAGTGAAAAGGCGAAAGCTCTGGCCAGTGGCGGCAACGTGGCCGGCGCTAAGCAGGTGGGCAAGCTGATCGCCGAGCGGGCCAAGGCGCAGGGCGTCACCAAAGTTGTATTCGATCGGGGCGGTTACTTGTACCATGGGCGCGTGAAGGCGCTCGCGGATGCCGCACGGGAAGCTGGATTGGAGTTCTAACGAATGGCTGCAATACCGACAACAAAGCGAATCGACGCCGGCTCTTTGAACCTGAAGGAGCAGGTGGTGTCGATCAACCGCGTCACCAAAGTGGTGAAGGGCGGCAAGAATTTGAGCTTTTCGGCTCTTGTAGTGGTGGGCGATCCGGGCGCGAGGATTGTGGGTTTCGGCACCGGCAAAGCCAAGGAAGTACCGGCCGCCATCAAGAAGGGAATTGAAGCGGCCAAGAAGAATCTGCGTAAGGTGAATGTTCTGGAGACCACCATTTTGCATGCCGTGCTGGGCCGCTTTGGAAGCGGGCTGGTGATGCTGAAGCCGGCGCCGGATGGAACAGGCGTCATCGCCGGCGGCCCGGTCCGCGCCGTAATTCAAGCGGTGGGAATCGCAAATGTGCTGACCAAATCCATTGGCTCGCGCAATCCGCACAACGTGGTGAAAGCCACCATTAACGCGCTCGAGCAGCTCCGCGATAAGGCGCAAGTGGCGGAGATGCGCGGGTTGGCTTTGGATAAAATTATGTAAAGCCGTTTCTCGTTTCTCGTTTCTCGTTAGGCACGATCGAGCGCACCCAACGAGAAACGAGAAACGATGAACGAGAAACGATTTGAAAATGGCTCAAGCAATGATCAAGATTAAGTTGATAGGCAGCACCATCTGCTGCCCAGAGAAGCACAAGTCCATCGTGCGGTCGCTCGGGTTGAAGACGATGAATCGCACGGTTGAGCGGCCGGATACGCCGTGTTTCCGCGGCATGGTGGCGAAGATTCCGCATCTGCTGGCAATCGTGAAGGACTAATTATGAATCTGAGTAATCTTAAGCCGCCGGCTGGGCAAAAGCAGAAGAAGCAAAGAATCGGACAGGGCATGGGCTCGGGCCGCGGCAAATATTCCGGCCGGGGTGCGAAGGGCGCCAAGTCCATTTCGGGCTACAGTATCATGCGCGGATTCGAAGGCGGCCAGATGCCGCTGCACCGGCGTTTGCCGAAACGCGGCTTCACCAACATATTCCGGAAAGAATACGCGATCGTGAATATAGGGCGCCTGGAGCAGTTGGAGGGCAACAAGTTCGATCCAGGCCGGCTGCTGGAGTTGGGCGTCATCAAGAAACTGGGCACGGGGCTGAAGGTGCTTGGATCGGGCGATCTGACGCGCAAGATCACGGTGCAGGCTCATGTGTTTTCGAAATCGGCTCTGGAGAAAATCCAGAAAGCCGGTGGAAGTGGAACAGTGATCGGGAGCGAGTCGTAAATTGGAGTTACCGAGCCGCGACCGTGAGGGAGCGGGTGTGGACAGGTTGAGGTAGTCGAAAATGAAGTTCTTCGAAGCCGTCGCAAACATCTTTCGGATTCCGGACCTGCGCAAGCGCATCTTGTTCGTGCTGCTGATGCTGGCCATATACCGGCTGGGCGGGCACATTCCCACGCCGGGTATTGACGGGAACCGGCTGGCAGCGTTTTTCCAGCAGAATCAGGGCACGTTGTTCGGGTTCATTGACGTGTTCAGCGGTGGCAACCTGAGGCGGCTCACCATCTTCGCCCTCGGCATCATGCCGTACATCACCGCATCCATCATTCTGCAATTGATGACGGTGGTGGTGCCCACGCTTGAGAAGCTGCAGAAAGAAGGCGAGCTGGGCCGGCGCAAGATTACGCAGTGGACGCGCTATCTCACCGTAATCCTGGCTCTCATCCAATCTTTCGGAATCGCCGAGGGGCTGATGCGGTCGGGGGGGGGATTCGTACTGAACCCCGGCATCGGGTTCCTGCTGATGACCATGCTCAGCCTGACCACCGGTACCGCGTTCATCATGTGGCTGGGCGAGCAGATCACCGAGCGGGGCATCGGTAATGGAATGTCGCTGATCATCTTCGCCGGGATCGTGGTGGGGATACCGAACGCGATGAACAATATTTACCAGCACGTGTTCCAACTCAAGGATTGGACTCCGATTCACTTGATTGTGATTCTGGTGGTAATGATCGCGGTGGTTGCGTTCATCGTGCTGGTGGAGCGCGGCGAGCGCAGAATTCCGGTGCAATACGCCAAACGCGTAGTGGGACGGCGGATGATGGGCGGCCAATCCACTCATTTGCCGTTAAAAGTTAATGCGGGTGGAGTGATTCCGGTGATCTTCGCTTCTTCGCTGCTTGCGTTTCCACAGACTCTGATGAACTGGCAGGTAGTGCAGCACAGCGCTTTCCTGAGCGGTTTGCTGACGTCCATCGGCGGAGCCCAACCGCTCTACTACCTGCTGTTCACGGTGCTCATCATTTTCTTCTGCTTCTTCTACGTGTCCATCATCTTCAATCCCAATGAAGCCGCGGATAACATGCGCAAGTACGGCGGATTCATTCCGGGTATCCGGCCCGGCAAGAACACTGCTGAGTACATGAACAAGATTTTGACCAAGATCACCGTGGTGGGCGGGTTATATCTTTCCATCCTGTCGATCATTCCCACCATCATGATCCAAGGCATCAAGCTGCAGCGGCTGCCGGTGATCGGTAACTTCATCGACACCTATTTCCCGCGCTGGCTACTGGACGGATTGAACGTGAATTTTTTCTTCGGCGGCACTTCGCTGCTGATCGTGGTGGGCGTCGCGATGGATACGGTGAACCAGGTGGAAGCGCAGCTCATCATGCGCCACTACGAAGGGTTCACGCCGCGGTCCGGGCGCATCCGGGGACGCCGAACTGGTACTTAAATGATGACTTTCGGGCGTATGCTACAATCAAAACATCAAACGTCCCTTGTGGCGGCGGTGGTGTGCGCCGTCGCGTCCCGCTTGATTCGGAGATGATTATCCGAAAGAACAGTAAGGAACTGGAGCAGATGCGCCGCAGTGGTCTGCTGGTGTATCAGATTCTGCAGGAACTGGGGAAAATGGTGGAAGAGGGCGTCACCACCCAGGAACTGGAGGACGCCGCCGAAAAGATGATGAAGGATGCGGGCGCGAAACCCGCCTTCAAAGGGTATTACACGCAGGCGGCGGGCAGCAAATATCCGTACGTGCTGTGTACGTCGGTGAATGAGCAGATAGTGCATGGGATGCCATCGGCCAGGACCAGGCTCAAGAAGGGCGATATAGTTTCCATCGATACCGGTGTTGAGTTGAACGGTTATTTTGGCGATTCGGCCATCACAGTTCCGGTTGGAGAAATCAGCGATTCCACTAAGCGGCTTTTGAAAGTTACGCAGGAATCGTTGGAGCTGGCCATCGATAAGGCGCGGGCGGGCAACCGCCTGTTCGACATCTGCGGGACCGTTGAGCAGCACGTGGTGGAGAACGGATTTTCGGTGGTGCGCGAGATGGTGGGGCACGGGATCGGCACTAAGTTGCACGAAGAGCCTCAGGTCCCGAATTACGTGGACAAGAGAAACGAGAATCCGAGGCTGAAAGAAGGCATGGTGCTGGCCATCGAGCCGATGGTGAATGCCGGCGCGGCGGACATGAAGGTATTGAAGGACAAGTGGACGGCGGTTACCAAAGATGGTTCGGTTTCGGCGCATTTTGAGCATTGTGTTGCGGTGACGGCCAATGGACCGTGGGTGTTGACGCGGCCCTGAAAAGCCGCGAAGAAAATTGCGGTAACCGGTCGCTTACGCTCGCGGTTCGGAAGCGCGTTACCGAGCCGCGACCGTTAGGGAGCTGGTTGTTTTGTGGGAAAAGCCACTTCGGTTGAGGCGATCGTGGTTGAATTGATGCCGCACGCGGTGGTTCGGGTGAAGTTGGAAAACCAGAATCTGGTATTGGCTCATCCGGCGGGCACTACCAAGACGAATTTTGTCAGGGTCCGGCCGGGCGATCGGGTGCAGGTGGAATTATCGCCGCACGATCCAGGCCGCGGAAGAATTGTTCGATTGTTGGAGAAAAAATGAAAGTTCGAGCGTCGGTCAAAAAGATGTGTGATAAATGCAAGGTGATCCACCGCGAGGGCGTGGTGCGCGTCATCTGCACCAACCCGAAGCATAAGCAGCGGCAAGGATAAGGAATAATATGGCGCGTATTGCAGGTGTCGACTTACCAGCGAAGAAGCGGGCTGAAATCGGGCTCACGTATATCTACGGCATTGGGCGGACCCGCTCGCTTTCCCTCCTCCACCGGGCCGGTGTGGATGCCAACAAGAAAGTTGCCGACCTGACCGAGGACGAGGTCAACAAGATTCGTACGTTGATCGAGAACGAAGGCGCGGTGGAAGGCGACCTGCGCAAGGAGATTTCGATGAACATCAAGCGGCTCATCGAAATGGGTTCCTACCGGGGCGTGAGACATCGCCGCGGGCTGCCGGTTCGGGGCCAACGGACGCATACCAATGCCCGTACGCGCAAGGGTCCACGGCGCGCCACCATCGCCGGCAAGAAGAAGTCGGCAGCCAAAACGTAAGAGAACACCATAAGGATTCCAGATGGCTAAAGCTCCGGAAAAAAAAGCAACCAAGAAAAAGACCTTCAAGAAGAAAGAGAAGAAGATCGTATCGACCGGGCTGGTGCACGTCCAGGCGTCGTTCAACAATACGATCGTGACCTTTACGGATTTGATCGGCAACGTACTGGCCTGGTCGAGTTCGGGTTCACTCGGGTTTCGAGGATCCAGGAAGGGCACTCCGTTCGCCGCCCAGCAGGCGTCCTTGACGGCCGCTAACAAGGCCAAGGAATACGGGCTGCGGTCGGTGGAAGTTAGAGTGAGTGGTCCGGGAGCCGGCCGTGAATCGGCTGTGCGCGCCTTGGCTACCGCGGGAATTGAAGTGAAGTCGATTAAGGATCGGACGCCGATACCGCATAACGGTTGCCGGCCCCCGAAACGCCGGCGCGTTTGACCCGGCCTTTAGTAAGCAGGACGAAGGCTCTTCGAGAGCCGTAAACTGCACCTTTTGAATTGAGGAAGGTATTGAAAGCGAATGGCTAAATATATTGGCCCCGTCTGCCGGCTCTGCCGGAGAGAGGGGATGAAGTTGTTTTTGAAAGGGGAGCGCTGCCACACCGAAAAGTGCGCCATCGAGAAGCGCAATTTCGCTCCCGGCCAGCATGGCAAGGATCGCAAGCCCAAGCTGGTTGGTTACGGGCTGCAGTTGAGGGAAAAGCAGAAGGCTCGCCGCTATTATGGTTTGCTCGAAGGCCAGTTCCGCAACCTGTTCGAAAAGGCTTTCGCTACCAAAGGCGTTACCGGCGAACATCTGTTGAATTCGCTGGAGCGGCGTCTGGACAATGTGGTGTACCGCATGGGCCTTGGCACCAGCCGCAACCAGGCACGCCAATTGGTCCGGCACGGCCATGTGTTGGTGAACGGCCGCAAGGTGAACATACCGTCGTTTGCAGTGAGCCCCAACGACGTTCTGGAAGTTCGCGAGAAAAGCAAGAACAATCCGACCATCCTGGCTGCCCGCGATGCCACCGCGCATGCACCTTCGCCCAACTGGCTGGAGGTGGACCGCGATAACCTCAAGGGCCGGATGATCGCGCAGCCGAAGCGGGAAGAGCTTGTACAGATACAACTCAACGAACAGTTGATTGTGGAGTTGTACAGTAAGTAAACCGTTCCTCGTTTCTCGTTTCTCGTTTCTCGTTCGCAAAGGTGAGCGCTCGGGAAACGGAACGAGAAACGAGAAACGAGAAACGAGAAACCGATTTTATGTTCAAAGGATTTCAAAAGCCCAAGAGATTGGTCGCCAATACCGAGACGCTAACTGAGCGTTACGGCATGTTCACCGCTCAACCGTTCGAGCGCGGATTCGGGTCCACCATCGGAACTGGATTGCGCCGCGTGTTGCTGAGCTCCATCGAAGGCGCCGCCATTACCTCGGTGCGTATCGAAGGCGTGGCGCACGAATTTAGTCCCATCCCAGGCGTGGTGGAAGACGCCACCGACATCATCCTCAATCTTAAGCAGGTACCTTTCAAGATGATCGGTGAGGGTACTCGCGTGGCCAGGCTGAAGATAGACCGGCCAGGTCAAGTATTGAGCGGACAGATTGAGACCGACGCCGACGTCGAAGTGTTGGATCGCAACATGCCGATTGCAACCGTGGGCGAAAGCGGCAAGCTGAACATCGAGATGCGCCTGAAATCGGGGCGGGGCTATGTGGCTGCCGACCGCAACTACGACGAGGATCTGCCGCTTGGATACATCCCCATCGATTCGGTCCATTCGCCGGTGCGAAAAGTCAATTTCACGGTGGAAGCCGCGCGCCTGGGCCAGACGACCGACTACGACAAACTCACAATTGAAGTGTGGACCAACGGAGCTATCTCTCCGCAGGACGCCATCGGTCAGGCATCCAAGCTGCTCAAAGACCACATGACCATCTTCATCAACTTTGAAGAACTGCCGGAGACAGCCGAAGAGCCGGCCGAGCGCGCGCTGAACCAGATGAACGAAGTGCTTAACCGCTCGGTGGAAGAGCTGGAGTTGAGCGTGCGGTCCTACAACTGCCTGAAGAATGCGAACATTCAGACCATCGGCGATTTGGTGCAAAGGACCGAAGCCGAGATGCTGCGCACCAAGAATTTCGGCCGCAAATCGCTGAACGAGATCAAAGAGATTCTGTCCAATCTGGGCCTGGGCTTTGGGATGAAGTTCGACGCGCAGGGGCGCTTGGTGCCGGCTCCTGGCGGCTCATCGCTTCCGCACTACGGCGGACCCGAGTCCGATATCGAGGACGAAGAACCCGAGCAAGAAGAGGCAACCGAGTAGCCATGCGCCACAAAGTCGACGGATACAAGCTAAAACGCAACGTGGCGTCGCGCAGGGCGTTGCTGCGCGGCTTGGTGACCAGCGTCATCGATCAGGAACGCATCATCACCACCGTTCCGAAGGCCAAGGCCGCCAGGCCGCTGGTGGATAAAATGATCACGCTAGCGAAAGAGGATACGCTGCACGCGCGGCGTCAGGCGGCCGCGTTCCTGATGACTCCCGCCTCGCTGAAGAAGCTCTTCGATAAGCTGGGAACGCGCTTTGGGCAGCGGAACGGCGGTTATACGCGCATTGTGCGCTTAGGCTTCCGCAAAGGTGACGGCGCAGAGCAGGCCATGCTCGAGCTGGTGGGCTCCGAGTTGGTCAAACGCGCCGCCGAACGCGCCAAGCGCCGCGAAGATCGTCTGCAGGCCGTGAAAGAGGGCCGGCATGATGAAGAAGAGGGCGGCGAGACAGAAGAGAAGTCCTAAGAGATTTAGCCACGGATGCACACGGATGGACACCGATAAGAAAGACTGTTTTATCCGTGGATATCCGTGTGCATCCGTGGCAAAAAAACAATAAAAGCGGCTACTAGACTGACGCCGAAGCCTGCCAGAACATCCACAGCGTAGTGATAGCGGCCATAAACTGCGGCCACGGACACGCTCGCCGCGTAGATCAACATTCCCCATCCGTAACGTTTTCGCTCCGGTAGATATAGCAGCAGGGCCCACCCAGCGGAAAATGCCGAGGACACATGCGCGCTTGGGAACAAGTGGATGCCGTAGCCATTCACGATCCACAGATTGAATCGGCGGATCGCGGTCATCACGTTGGGCAAGTCGCTATCGCCGAAAAGCGTTCGTGGCGGCTGCGATAGAAAATACGGGAATAGCGCGTATGCCATCAGTGTACCCATCACGTACAAGAACAGCACCTGGTTTACGCGATTGCGGCGGTGCTCGATATAGAGGGCCGCAACCGTGAAAGGCCCGACGGCGTAAACCAGCAGGTAGCAAAATTCCAGGCAGCTCGGCAGGAGCGCGCCCAGCGATTCGACGGCACGCTCAAAACCCCAACCATAGAGGAGGGACCGGTCCCACTCAATCCATCTGAACTCCAGGTGGTGATCCCACGCAAGCGGTGTGAACCAGTCCATTTCCCGGTACGCCACCAGCGTAAGAACCAGCGGAGCCCAATCGCGCGCGATACTGAAAAATTTCTGGTTGCCGCGCGATTCGCCATAGGCAAGCACGGCCACCAGCGCCATCGCCAGCAACAGCACTAAAACCGGCCATCAAGAGGCAGAGATCAACGCTACGTAGCTGAAATAGCCGATCAGCAGCCACTCCGTGGAACGCAGCGCTTTCACTCGTTCGTCAGAATAACACTTTGAAACTTACGGATATCTGGTTCCCAGCAATTGAGCGAAGCCGGCGCAGCTCTTGAGTTTGGCGGCCGCAACGGCTCTCAATACTCGCGCCGATCCTCGAACTTGTAAATCGGGAACGCGCTCGATCAATGCTTTGATGGTTGGGCCTTGGCAATCCACGGCTGTGAAGCGGTCAATATCGGGAGCGCCGAGCACTGCGAAAGTCAAGGCGTTCATGCCGTCGCTTAATTGCGCGTGTGCATCCGCGCCCCGATCCAGCAGCAGGTTCACGATATCGGTGTAGCCATAGCCGGCTGCCATCATCAGCGCGGTGCTTCCATCGGTGCTGCGGCCGTTCACGTCGGCGCCAGCGTCCAGCAGCGCATTGACGGACCCTTTCTGGTTTTTGTGGATGGCATGCATCAGCGGCGTCCAGCCGTTCACGCCGGCGCGCAGGTTGGGATCGGCACCCTGCTTTACTAGCGCTGGAATCAGGTCGACCCGGCCTTCGCGGGCGGCTTGGATCAGGGAGGGCTGGCTGGTGTGGGAACCGCAGCTCGCCAGCAATAAGGTAAGGGTGAGCAGGCCAATTCGTGGCATGCTTGATACTACGATAAAGTACTTTTCGTTGTCAAGGCAAGCCGGAGGCTTGCCCTACGCGGATCAGGTGCTCGGCGTGTTTTAGGGCCTCGGGCGTTACGCGCTGGCCGGAGAGCATGCGGCCGATCTCGTGGGTCCTGGCGGGGCCGGTCAGCTCTTCGATTTCGGCGATGGTTCGGCCTTTCACTTCGCGCTTCTCGACGAAATAGTGGTGGTCGGCGAATCCGGCTACTTGCGCCAGGTGCGTTACGCACAGCACCTGGTTCGATCCGGAAAGTTTCTTGAGACGGCGGCCCACTGCCTCCGCCACGCCTCCGCCGATGCCGCTATCGATCTCATCGAAAACCAGAGTCCGCTGGGCGGTGTTCGCACGCGCCGGACGTCCGGCCGAGGTTTTCAAGGCCAGTGCGATGCGCGACAACTCGCCGCCGGATGCTACTTTGTCCAATGGACGCGACTCCTCGCCGGCGTTGGCCGAAATGAGAAACACCACGCGATCTGCACCCTGCGCGGACCAACTGGCGGGCTGCACTTCAATCCGAAAAACCGCGTTCTCGAGCGCCAAAGAACCCAACTCGCCTTCCACTTTGCGAGTGAGCTTGTCGGCGGCCGATTTGCGCAGTTTGGTGAGCGACGCAGCAGCTTCACGATACGCCTCACTCGAACGCGCGACGTCCTGCTCAAGCTTTAGCTTCCGTTCTCCGGCTGTTTCGACGGCGTTAATTTGCTCCCGAACGTTCTCTAGGAACGCCAGGACCTCAGCGATGCTCGATCCGTACTTGCGCTTTAACCGGTCAATCAATTCCAGGCGTGACTCGACCTGCTCCAGGCGATCCGGGTCAGCCTCCAGCCGGTCCAGATAATCGCGAATCGCGTAAGACGCTTCGTCCACTCCGATGGCAGCGGATTTCAATGTTTCGAGAACCGGCGCCAGGCTGGCATCGATACGGCAGAGATCGTCCAGTTTCTTCATTGCCGTACGAACTTGCGCGGAGGCGCTTTCGGGCAAGTCATACAGAGCGGAATAAGCGGCGTCGGCGTTCTCCTGCAAGCGCGCGACGTTTTTCAACACCAGCCGCTCGTTTTCGAGCTCCACATCCTCGCCCGGCTTCAAAGCCACGGCCTCGATCTCTTTCCGCTGGAAACTCCACAAATCCGCAAGCCGAAGTTTTTCCTGCTCGGATTTTTCCAGCTCGGCGAGCTCGCGTTGGACCTGGTGCCACTGGCGGAAAAGGCCGGAGACCTGGTCCCTTGGGTCGTCCAACCCCGCGAATTCGTCCAGAAGTTCCAGTTGCGACTCCGGTGAGAAAAGCTGCTGCTGCTCATGTTGGCCGTGGATGTCGCCCAGGTATGGCGCCAATTCTCGAAGCAACGCCACCGTCACCGGGCGATTGCCGAGAAACGCGCGCGATTTGCCTCCAGCCAGAACCTCGCGCTCGATCAGCAGTTCGCCGTCTTCCACCGGCACCCCGGCGTCCTCCAGCAGCGTCCGGCAAGCGGCTTGCTGGGGCGCTTCGAAGATGGCCGAAATCCGGGCGCGATCCGTATCGGAACGGACCATGTCGGCCGAGGCGCGGCCTCCTAAGACCAAGCCAAGTGCATCCACCACAATGGATTTGCCGCTTCCCGTCTCCCCGGTCAGCAGATTCAGCCCGGCGTGGAAGCGGACGCGAACGCGCTCCACCACGGCGTAGTTCTCGACAACCAGTTCCAGCAACACTCGATGAAATTATAGTTGGTTTTGCTCCGTCTAAAAGTTGGCTGCGGGTGTATTTGCAACCGGCGGGCTGCTTACTGTAAAACAGAATAGGATACTTTTGTCTTTTAGAGCGCGAAACAAGAGCGGCTGCAAGCTATGATGGTTGAAGTGATTGGAAAGGAGCTTGGTTGAGCCTTTGGGATCTGGTACTGCAATCCGGGCCGCTGCCCCGGGCCGTGATGGCGATTCTCGCGATCTTCTCGCTGCTTTCCTGGGCCGTGATCTTTTCCAAGTGGGCGGTGTTCAGCCGCGTGCGCTCGGCCAATCGAGTATTTCTGCGCGCTTTCCGGAAGGCTGCGAATCTTGATGCCGTAGCCATGGCGAGCGAGCAGTTCCGGCGATCGCCGCTAGTGACAGTTTTCGATTTTGGATATACCGAAGTGGCGCGCCAGATGAAATCGCGCGGCAGCGTGACAAATCCAGTGGCGCTGGAGCGCACGCTGCAGTTGGGCATGAGCGAAGAGCTCACGCGGCTGGAGCGCAACATGAGCCTGCTGGCCACTACCGCGACCGTTTCGCCGTTCATCGGACTGTTCGGGACGGTGTGGGGCATCATTGACGCTTTTCAGCAATTGTCCACGGCGGGTGCGGCCAGCCTGCGCGCCGTCGCGCCCGGAATTTCCGAGGCGTTGATCACAACCGCTTTGGGTCTGGCGGCTGCCATTCCCGCCGCTGTTTTTTACAACATGTTCGGGACCGCGATCAAGGAATTTGGCGCGCGCATGGAAGACTTCATGCTGGAGTTCATGAACATGCTGGATAGAAGCTTCGAGTAAATCACTATGGCTTTTTCAGCCGGTAGTTCGTCGAGCGGAGGAAGGCGCGGCCGATTCCGCGGCACCACATCGCTCGCGGAAATCAACATTGTCCCGCTGGTGGACGTGGTGCTGGTGCTGCTGATCATCTTCATGCTCACGGCGCACGTGATGGAGTTTGGGCTGGAGGTGGAGGTTCCGAAGGTCAAGCCGGTGCGGGAAGACGTTCAGAATTTGCCCGTAATCGAAATGGATAAGGAAGGCGCATCCTTTCTGAATGGCAAGCCCATAAATATCAACTCGATGGCGACCACCATCCGGCAGCGCTACAAAGACGCGAAGGCAGTTTATCTGCGGGCAGATCGCAGGACAACGTGGGATCCGATCGCGCAAGTGATTGCCACTCTCGGCGAAGCGAAGCTGGGAGTCAATGTAGTCACACAGCCGGAGGATATGACCGGCAAGAGACGAAAGTAAGATGCGGACGCACACGGACATCCTCGATCAACAGGAATCGTTGCGAGGGCCGTTTGTGCAGTCGGTAGCGCTGCATGCTGCCGTGGCGGGGCTGCTGGTGGTTTCAACCATTAGCTTCCAGAAAAACCGGGAAATTTGGGGCGGTCCCACGCATGCGGGTGACGCGGTGGCTGTCAATGCCGTGAAAAGCATTCCGTTGCCGTCCCGTAGCGGGCGTGTCAACCCGGTAGCGAATGATACTGAATCGCAGGTGCAGCAAGCTCCCAAGCCGGAGCCGAAGAAACAGGTGAAGGTCCCTGAGGAGAAAGCGATTCCGTTGAAGAGCCGGGCTGCGCAGAAGCAGCCCAAGCAACAGGCGCAGCAGCGATATCGGTCAGAGCCACTGCGTGAAAACCAAGTGCCTGCAGCCGATGCACCCGCCGCAGTCACTCCCATGTTTCAGAAGCCTGGTACCGGAGAGATCGGCGTGGGTCCCAACGACGCTCTTGGAAGCCGTTTTGGCGCGTACGCCGATCTGGTTATCAGGCGCGTTTCCGAAAAATGGGACACAGCTGGGCTCGCTGGCCTACGCACGGCTCCTCTCGTAATCATTACCTTCGATATTCAACGCGATGGTTCCGTTCGGAACGTCCGGATAGCCGAACGAGCCGGTAACAGCACCCTCGATTATTCCGCGCAGCGCGCGGTGATGGATGCCGCCCCATTCCCTCCGCTTCCGCAAGGTTTCGAGCGGAACGAGGCTAACGTGGAACTCCGATTTCACTTACAACGATGAAACGAACTATTTTTCTCAGCATCATCGAATTCTTCGTTGCCGCGGTCGGCTTCGCGCAGATCAGCGGTGACCTCAGCCAAAGAGGCGGGAAGCCCACCCTCGCCGTCCCCGATTTCCGCGGGGCGGGCGACGTGCAGAATTTCATGAACACCTTCAATAGCACGCTGTGGAGCGAGTTGCAGAACTCGGGCCAATTGAAGATGATTCCGAAGACCACCTATCCGTTGACCATTCCGCAGCAGCCCGCCGACTTCCATCCGCCTTTGAACGGCAAGAGTCAAGGACCGTGGCTTTCGGATTGGTCCGGGCCGCCCGTGAACAGCAAGTATCTGGCCTTCGGGTACACTGCCACGCAGAACGGCCAACTGGTGCTCTACGGCTGGCTCTACGACGTACAACAAGTGAATCCCAGCTCGGCGCAATTGCTGGCGAAGGTTTATGTCGGATCGCCGGATGAAACGGGCTCGAAGAAAATCGCGCAGGAGTTTGCGGCCGACATCCTGAAATTATTTGGGGCGGGAAGTCTCATGGGGACCAGGATCTACTTCATGTCCGACCGTACTGGCCACAAAGAAATTTGGTCCATGAATTACGACGGCTCCGATCAGAAGCAGTTCACATCTTACCGGACCATCACTACATTCCCGGTGGCCTCTCCGGATGGAACCAAAATCGCATTTACCACTTATCCCATGCGGCCTGCTTCGCCGGGTCATCCTGCGACGGAAGATCAGCCTAAGATCTACGTGCACTCGCTCGAAACGGGAAGGAAGCTGGTTTATCTGAACCAAAATGCGTCCATGAACGCTGCGTCCGACTTCATGCCGGACAACCGGCATCTGCTCATTTATTCCACCGCCGCCGGCAGCGTGTCCCAGATCTTCATGACCGACATTGATGGCGGAGGCTTTCATCGCATCACCAACACCAGGTCGCTCGAAGTGGAAGCCAAGGCGAATCCGAAGACCGGCGCGGACATCGTCTTCACGTCGGGGCGCGGAGGTACACCGCAAATATATAGAATGAATATAGACGGCACGGACGTCGCCCGCCTGACTAGTGGCGAAGGGGACGCGGTGAATCCATCTTGGAATCCGGATGGCCAGCATATAGCGTTTGCATGGACGCGCGGGTTCGAGCCGGGAAACTTTAACATTTTTATAATGGATGTAGCCAGCCAGGAGCTCATACAACTTACCCATGGAGCGGGTCGAAACGAGAATCCGAACTGGGCGCCCGATGGCGTCCATCTGGTTTTCTCATCGAAGCGTGGCCGCAGCTCGCAGATTTTCACCATGTTGGCGGACGGCACCGGATTGCAACAGCTCACTACACAAGGTAATAATGAAAAGCCTGTTTGGACCAAGGGAACTCAGTAGACTTGAAGAAGAGGAGATTGTCAGGATGAGCGCAAGTGACAGATTGCACGCTTCTAAGATTGCGGCCGCACTGCTGGTGTTAACGATCGCAGTGGTGGCCCCGGGTTGCAAGAAGAAAGTTCCGCCGCCCCCGCCTCCGCCACCAACCACGGCGTCGGCGTCGGTGCCCACCGTCGCGAGAGCAGCCATCAACAGCTTCACGGCGGAACCGTCCACCATTGAGAGAGGCCAGTCGTCCACATTGAGCTGGTCCATCAGCAACGCCACCGATATGTCCATCGATCAGGGAATCGGCGCGGTGCAGAGCAGCGGCCAGCGGCAGGTTTTCCCGACGAGTTCAACCACGTACACTTTGACGGCGAACGGACCGGGCGGATCAGATACTCGGACCGTAACGGTGTCTGTGAACACGCCGCCTCCGCCACCAGCGCCCGCGCCCACGGGGCCGCGGCTATCCAGCGCTGAGATGCTGCAGCAACAGTCGCAGGATGCTTACTTCGATTACGACAAGAGTGACATTCGCGCCGATGCACGCGACGCGTTGACCCGGGATGCCGGCCTGTTGAAGCAGATATTCACGCAGGATCCCAACTTCACCGTGGTAGTGGAGGGGCACTCCGACGAACGCGGCTCGGCCGAGTACAATCTTGCACTGGGCGACCGGCGCGCCAGCGCTGCCAAGGATTTTCTGGTGCAGTTAGGCGTAGCGGGCGACCGTATCAAGACCATCAGTTATGGAAAGGAACGGCCGCAGTGTACCGAAGCCAACGAGGAGTGCTGGCAGAAGAATCGCCGCGCACATCTTTCGGCCGGCCAGTGAGGTAGTTAAGAAACAGTGGGCGCCGGCTAATGGGGCGGGCGCCTGCTTCACATCACAGGAGTTGCTATGAGCTTGTCCCGCACAACATCAGCGTTTACGGCGGTGTTTTTGGCGCTGGCGCCTTTCGCATTTGGCGCGAGCAAAGAGATTCTGGAATTGCAGCGCGATGTGGCCATGCTCCAGGAGCAGGTCCGTCTAATGAAGAGCGCTCAAGACGAAAAATTTGCCGCCATGCAGGCGTTGGTCCAACAGACCCTGGAGAGCGTGAATCGGACCAATACTACGTTGGCGGTGATGGAAAACAAATTCAACGACGCCATGAAGCAGCAGCAGCTCAGCGTCTCACAACCGGTGGCGAGCGTTGGCCAGAAGCTGGATCAGATGTCGGAGGATTTTCGCGCCGTGCGGGAGTCCGTGCTCGACATGAACACACGGATGGGCAAGCTGGATGCAAAGATGGCTGATTTGCAGAACCTGATCAGCACCATACGCACTCCGCAGCCGCCTGCACCCGGCACGTCACCGTCTTCCGGCGACATCGGGTCAACCACTCAGGTCCCTTCCGGCCCGCCCGCGGGAATGTCGGCAGGGGACACGTACACCAACGCCTTCCGTGACTATCGGAGCCAGAAGTATGACCTCGCTCTGCAGGAGTTCAGCGACTATCTGAAATATTTCTCGAAGACTGACCTCGCGCCCAATGCGCAATACTACGTCGGCGATATCTACTATCGCAAGGGCGATTACGAGAATGCGTTGCAAGGCTTCGATGCGGTGCTTGAGCACTACTCCGAGAACTCTAAGACTTCCGACTCGCACTTTATGAAGGGCATGAGCCTGCGGAAAATGGAGAAGCGCGACGCTGCGGCCCGCGAATTCCGCGATGTGTATGCCAAGTACCCAGACTCCGAAGTTGCCGCTTCCGCCAAAGAGCAGTTGAAGCAAATGGGGCTCTCGGTAGGAGCCACCTCGAAGCGCAAACGAAATTGAGCGATCCGTCGGCTACAGAATCAGTCTCAAATTACGCCGATCTCGCGGCGCTGATCGAGTACGCAGCGACTCGATCTCAGCTCTCTGAAGCGGATGTCTCGCGAGCTTGCGAACTCGCCAAGCTGCATGGCGTAGCCAGTGTGATGGTGCGTCCCTCAGATGTGGACCTGGTGGCCCGTTGGATGACCGGCTCGGGAGTGCGGCTGGGGGCAATCGTCGATTCACCGCATGGATATTCAACTACGGCTGCCAAAACCTACGCGGCCCGGGATCTGTTGCGGCGCGGCGTCCAGGAAATCGATACTGTGATGAACACCGGCAAGCTGGTGTCGCGGCAGTTTCAGTATCTGGAGACCGAGCTGCTGCAAATGGCCGATGCCTGCCATCAATCGGCCGCATTGCTCAAGGTAAACCTCGAAAGCGAATTCCTCACCGAGGAGCTGAATATCATTGCCTGCCGGATCGCCCGCCGCGCGGGCGCCGATTATATCGGCACCAACAAGCTGGAAGACGTCCCCCTTTTGTTAAGCCATGCCCGCGACCGCTTGAAAATCAAATGCCACGGCCAGATCGGCGATCTGGAGGCAGCGCTCGCTTTCAGGGAGGCCGGGTGTGCGCGGATTGAGATCGCGGAACCGATTTCCATTCTGGAGGCTTGGAAAGCGCGCTGCGGGGCTGGGGGCTAGGGACTAGGG
>CABEDY010000381.1_pt1 | contig 18879 bp, 22 predicted proteins | sample 3423171 | NCBI WGS metagenome assembly CABEDY01 (sample SAMEA5534333, study PRJEB31848) | metagenome | biome: tundra; feature: field; material: soil | place: USA | collected 2013-05 | depth 0.15 m | reverse complement strand
CCGCCGGCCGCCTACTCCGCCCCAACTTCCAAAGGAGGTCTGGATCAACAAACCACCAAACTCACACGACGATACTCACTAAATTCTTTGAAGGAGTGTCTCAAACTCCTTGACACGCGCCGAACCCGGTATCGGCGGACATGTACGACATCACATTGTATGACGGAACCAGCACCACCGGTCGATGCTCCTCTGCATAATTATACCAATCGTTGCGGAGCGGGTCGGTCTTGGGCACTATGTTCAAGAGACTACTAACCCCTCGATGGGTAACTTAACCCTAGTAAAAACCCTTGGCCAGTCTCATACTCAGGCCTACAGGGTAGAGATCAGATTCGTGATGAGTCCGTGCTGCCGAGCACTCTAGTTCCGATCTATTCTCCCCAATCCCCGCTTATTTTCAAATTGTCTCCCTGAGGGTTGACTCACGCTAGTACTTGTGTCGTCTTGGGACACTTTCGGATAGTACTAAACCCAATTTGGATAGCCCACTACGGTCTTGCGCAAACTCCTACGAGGGGCTATATTCTAGCAAACGCTGGGAGAGCGCATGTGGCGAGGGCGAGCCTAAACAGGACGTCCTTTCGCCAGGGGTCATGTCGTCCTCCCAGCGTCTTTCCGACCCGCACTTCGATCACCACCCAAAGCGGGCTAACTAAACTGCGTGTTTTCACCCAAGTCCAGCGCTTTGACCCAAACCGGAACATGGCAACCTCTCACCTAACTATTAGATAAATCATTGAATATACGCTTCGGTGCCTGATCTGCTATAAATAGGAGAGCCTCGCCTATGAACAGAATGGCTTCGTTTTGCGTTGCCCTGGCCGCGACCTTTGCGGTCCCGGTTTGTCCACTTAGCGCCGCCACGGCAGCGGATGCGCGCCGGGGCTCGGAATTCTTCCGAACCCAATACTGTGTCAACTGCCACGCCATCGAGGGCCAGGGCGGAAAAGAAGCTCCTGACCTGGGCCAGCGTTTCGACCGGAACTACACCCCCGCAGGTATCGCAAGCCGGATGTGGGATCATGCTCCCGTCATGTGGAAAGCCATGAGCGAGAAGAAGATTCCGCTTCCCGCCATCAGCGCTGACCGGGCGGCTGATCTTTTCGCTTACTTCTACTCGGTTCGTTACTTCGAGAAACCAGGCGAGGCCGAGCGCGGCAAGCACATTTTCCAATCCAAGCACTGCAGTGATTGCCATTCCCTGACGGCTTCCGGCGGCAGCGGTCCCGGGAATCCGGTGGATCATTGGGAATCGCTGGCGGACCCCATCGTCCTGGTGGAGCGGATGTGGAACCATTCGGACCTGATGAAGGGTGAAATGGCCACCCGCAAGATTCAATGGCCGCAGCTGACTGCTCAGGACCTGGACGATCTGCTGGTATATCTCCAGAACCTGCCTCAAACCAAGAACGAGAAGCTGGCGTTCCTACTGCCGTCGGGTGAAGGGGGCGAGGCGTTATTCAAGGAAAAAGGCTGCGTTAATTGCCACAAGGGCGAGCTCGCGCTCGAGTTCCGGCTCGGGGATAGCACGCTGACCAACGTGGCGGCCGCCATGTGGAATCACAACCCGCAAATGCAGCACCCTCATCCGCAATTCACACTCCCGGAGATGCGTCAGTTGCTTGGCTACATATGGGCCAAGCAGTTCTTCTACACCAAGGGGGACGTTGCGCGTGGTCACAAGGTCTTCGAATCAAAAAAGTGCGCCACCTGCCACAATGATTCTTCTTCAGGCGCACCCGCTCTGGGGAAACCCTCCGAGCCTTATTCCGCCATCACCATGGTAGACGTCCTGTGGAAACACGGCCCCAACATGCTCGAAAAAATGCAGGCCCGGCACATCCCCTGGCCGCAACTTTCGCAGACCGAGATGGCCAACCTCATCGCGTATCTGAATTCGCGATAGTCCATACCCACGCGCATCAAGACTTCTGTTGTCTGGCTGCGGGCTAGAATTAAGCAAGCAGGAATCCTCTATGACTGGCGCACAACCAAAAACCGCCCATGCTCGCGAGCTGTACATCGCAGGCAAATGGACACCGCAATCCGGAACCGGCTCCATCGATGTTCTCTCAGCCTCCACGGAAGAAGTGATCGGCTCGGTCCCGGAAGGGACTGCCGCTGACGTCGATCGCGCTGTTCGTGCCGCTCGCGCGGCTTTCGACGGCCACTGGGGCCAAACTGACGTTGGGGAACGCGCGGAATGGCTGCGTAAACTCGCCGATGCCTTAAAGCAGCGCGCGGAACAGATCGCCGTCACCATCAGCCAGGAAGTGGGCTCGCCCATCCAGATGTCCACCAACATCCAGGCCGGCCTTCCCGTGTTGGTTACCAATTCTTATGCGCAGTTGATCACCGAGTTGAAGCTGGAGCAGGAAATCGGCAACTCGCTGGTGGTTCGCGAGCCGTTCGGTGTGGTGGGCGCAATCACTCCCTGGAATTACCCGCTGCACCAGATCATGGCGAAGGTTGCGCCGGCGCTGGCCGCCGGGTGCACGGTGGTGCTGAAGCCGAGCGAAGTTGCGCCGCTGAACGCTCTGCTGCTGGCTGAAGCCTGTGACGCCATCGGTCTGCCAGCGGGCGTGCTCAACATCGTCACCGGATACGGGCCGGCCGTCGGGGAGGCAATTGCATCGCACCCGATGGTGGACATGGTGAGCTTCACCGGATCGGTGCGCGCCGGCAAACGCGTGGCCGCGCTGGCCGCTGAAACCATCAAGAAAGTGACCCTTGAGCTGGGCGGCAAGTCCGCGTTTGTGGTGTTGGACGATGCTCCGCTCGAAAAGGCCATTCCGGCCGGCGCGCGCAATGCGATGCTGAATTCCGGACAAACCTGTTCGGCGTGGACGCGAATGGTGGTGCCGCGCAGCCTTTATCAGAAAGCGCTGGAATTAGCGGCGCAGGCCATCGGCTCTCTGAAGGTGGGCGATCCGCTGGATCCATCCACGCGTCTCGGTCCGCTCATCTCAGCCACGCAGCGCGAACGCGTGGAGGGATACATCGCCAAGGGCAAGCAGGAAGGCGCGCGAGTTGTAATGGGCGGCGGGCGTCCCGCAGGTTTCGACAAGGGCTATTATGTCGAGCCGACCATCTTCGCGGATGTGCAATCCAAGATGACCATCGCGCAGGAAGAGATTTTTGGACCCGTGCTTTCCGTTTTGCCTTATGACACCGAAGACGACGCGGTCCGCATGGCCAACGACACCATCTACGGGTTGGCCGGCGGCGTGTGGTCCGGCGATCCTGACCGGGCCATGCGCGTTGCGCGGCGCATGCGAACCGGACAAGTGGACGTGAACGGCGGTAAATACAATCCGCTGGCTCCGTTCGGCGGCTACAAACATTCGGGAATCGGCCGGGAGCTCGGCATGTTTGGACTGGAAGAATACTTCCAGATCAAATCTATCGCCAGATAAAAGCGCTCGATAGTTCCTAACGAGAAACGAGAAACGAGAAACGACGCCTTCGATTTACCGCACGGCCACCAACTCGGCCACTTCCTGCTCGCGGTAATGCAGGATCGTCCAATCCGCGAAATAGGCGCGCAATTCCCCCGGCGAGACGCGCGTCGGCGTTCCAACACCGGCGAGAAGAACGGTCACTATCGCCATTCCTCCGGTTCGGATTCCAATTTTCATCTGCGGAAAAAGATCACGTTGCAGATAAAGGCAGTCACAGATCAGATCGTAGGAGTCCGGCTGAATCTGAAATTCACCGCGTTCGAGATCCGCGACCCGAGCATCAAAATCGCCGTAGTGCCTCCGCAATTTTGCGATCGCGATGGGCGATCCGTCCACCGCCGTAACGCGCCAGCCGAGTTCCGCCAGGTACAGAGTATTGCGTCCAGGCCCGCAAGCGAGATCTAGTGCCATTCCGGGAGCCAGATCGCCCACGAAGCGCTCCACCAACGGCGCAGGCGTGTCGGATAGCTGCTTACAGGCGCGGTAGCGCTCATTCCAGTTCTCGATGCTCACGCTTAGCTGCTCTGCTTGGCTGCCGTTTTGAAAACCTTGTTGAGAATTCGAATACCGCGGTCGATTTCCTTTTCGGTAATGATATAGGGCGGCAGCATGCGCAGCACCGTATCGTGCGTGCAGTTCATCAGCAGTCCCTGCTCGATGGCATCCAATACGATTTGTTTGCCCGGGATGCTCAGCTCCACGCCGATCATCAGACCGCGGCCGCGAACCTCTTTAATAAACTTGTGGCGTTTCGCGAGCTCTTCCAGCTTCATCCTGAAATATCCACCCATCTGTTGGATGTGCGGCAGCAGGCCCTCCAGAATATCCATGAACTCGATGGCCACGCGGCACGCCAGCGGTCCGCCGCCAAAAGTGGACCCATGCATGCCCGCGCCAATCGATTGGGCTGCCCGCTCGTTCGCGACAATCACACCCAGCGGAATGCCGCAGGCCAACGGTTTCGCCGCCACCATGATGTCGGGCAGCACTTGCGGATCGGCAAGTTGATACGCGAAGTAAGTGCCCGGGCGGCCCACGCCGCACTGGATTTCATCGAACACCAGCAGCGCGTCGTATCGATCCGCCAGCTCGCGCGCCTTGCGGCCGAATTCGTTCGAAATCGGATTGATGCCGCCCTCGCCCTGAATCCATTCCAGAACAATTCCAGCGGTGCGATCGTTCACGGTTTGTTCCAGCGCCACGATGTCATTGTGCGGAACAAACCTGGCGCCAGGGAGCAGCGGCTCGAAATCCTTGCGATATTTTTCCTGCCCAGTGATGGAGAGCGCGCCCAGCGTCCGGCCATGAAAAGAATTATGCAGGGCGATGATTTCGTACTTATCGGGATGGATCTTGCGCCCGTGCGAGCGGATCATCTTCAGCGCGCCTTCCATGGACTCGGCGCCCGAGTTGCAGAAGAACGTACGCTCTAAACCGCTCACCTTCGCCAGCCGCTCGGCCAGCGGCCCTTGATACTGGTGGTAATAAAGATTGGAGGTGTGCAGCAACAGGCCGGCTTGCTCGCGAATGATCTTGGTCAGACGCGGATGCGCGTGCCCCAAAGCGTTGACGCCGATGCCGGCGAGCAAATCCAGATAACGCTTTCCGGATGCATCATAGACGTAGCAACCCCGGCCGCGCTCGAGCAGCAGCGGATAGCGTGCGTAGTTCTGCAGCAGATATTGGCTCTCCAGCGCGCGAATCGGGTCAAACGTACCAGGTTGTTCCGGGACCGTTGAGACAGTGGACATAGGACCATGATAACGCCCTCATCACTCCCACTCGATAGCTTCAAACAAGTCCGGGAGCATGGCGCGATTCTGCGATTCAGGACCAGAGCGAACGCAGTTGGTCAGGATGGCTTCCAGCAATTCGAGTTCACGCCGGCGAAGATTGGGCTGCTGGTTCACAACAATTCCGGCTAGATGCTGGCAGACGCCTTGTCGCATGATGCGGGTCTTGCGGTGATTGACGCTGAAGCCTTCTTCGAGCGCTATGGCGGCAGCGTGCGTCCCGAATCGTCTGGCAACGCGATCGAATCCTTCGCCGCCCGAGAAAGCGAGGTCGTCGGCATAACGCGTGTATACCGCGCCAGCGGATTTAGCCAGGGGAATAGTCTGCAATCCAAGTGGTACGCCATGAGATTGGCGAGCGCTGGTGAAGTTGGCGCGCCTTGCGGCAGGTGCGGGCGCGCGTACAAAGCCCGAACTTCAGGCAGACGATTATTCCAGACATCGCGTGGAACGGCGTTCGTGCATATTCCACCCAGGCAATCGGCGACGCTTTCGGGATAACCGAGCGTTCGAAAAAGAGCCTGCACGCGCGCGGCTTGGAACGAAGGAAAGAAATCCTGCAGATCCAGGCGCAAAAGCACTGGTTTGCCTGCGTGGGGAGCGGCGAAGCTTGCGATCGACCGTCCCTTTACGAATCCGTGAATGGCAGGATGAACGGAAACGCGATCGAGAATGCCGGAAAGAATCCGCCGCTGCAACGCCTTTAGATTGGATTTGGGACTTTCAAGCAGACGCACACCGCCGGATCGCTTGGGCAGTATGCGGTAGTGATAGTGCTGGAGCTTCGGGTTGCGAAGTTTGTAGCAGAGTCCCTTCAGATCGGCATACCACTCCAGTTCGCCGATGCTGAGACAAAGCCAATCGGCGAGGTCGCTGACGTTTTCGATAACGGGAAGGTCCCAGTTCTGAGCGGCTGCCACCGGCTGCATGGGCTGCGGCTCCGCGATCCATTCGGCGATTGCGATTTCGTTGCGATATTTCGCGCGGGCGTCGACGAAACCCGGGTCGTCACCAAGGAACTGAAAAACATCGCGGTGACGTGGCCGCGTCCGTTCCCCGAAGGCTGCAACATACCGCCGCGCCAGGGGAAGGAGCCAGCGCCACGGCCGGCCCAGCGTTCGCGCGGCGCGTGCATGGACGTCATCGACAATCAGGTCACCAGCGAGAAGGCTCCGCGCGAGGGCGCTGATCACGGCCGAGGTTGGCATAAGTCACAGCGGCGGACGACTCCAACCAGTCTGACTTTGCGTGAGCAGTGCTGCTCGTCATCGCAGTCTGAGCTCACGCGACGAAATGGCGATCTAACACTCTCCCCCGGGGTAACCCCGGAGAGGCGAAACCGAACCCGAAAGCTCGGTCCACCAAGCTTGAAGCCGCCGGCGCCAAAGGCATGATAGCAGCCAATTCGATTCGATATGCTGAAGGTAAGTGTTTTCAGGGACGGCGCCGATTTTGACCAATAAGTCCGAGCTCTACCAGGAATTGCGGGCACAGTTGACTAGCCTTCTCAAAGGCGAACCGGACGCGATCGCTAACGCGGCCAACACGGCTGCGCTACTTTACCACTCCATGCCGGACGTGAATTGGGTTGGCTTTTATTTCCTGAAGGGTAGTGATCTCGTGCTGGGGCCTTTCCAGGGCAAGCCGGCGTGCGTTCGGATTCCGCTGGGCAAAGGCGTGTGCGGCATCGCGGGCGAGGGGCGCGAATCGATAGTGGTTCCCGACGTCAACGCGTTTCCCGGCCATATCGCATGCGATGCTGCCTCGCGATCGGAGTTGGTGGTCCCACTTTTAAAGCACGGCGCGCTCTGGGGCGTTCTTGATTTGGATAGCCCGATGCTCGGACGCTTCGACCAAGCCGACCGCGCCGGGTGCGAGAGCTTGGCTCAAATTTATATGGAATCTTTGAAGGAGTAGATATGTCCATCACCAAATCTCTGTGGCTGGCGATCCCGCTGGCCGTCTCGATCGTAAGCGCGGCTGAGTTCCCTGCACCGGCTGTTGATGCTCCCGCGGCGGAACACAAGAAAAAGGAAACGGCTGTTCTGGCCGGCGGCTGTTACTGGGGCGTTGAGGGCGTGTTCGATCGGCTGAAAGGCATCTCGGGAGTGGAATCCGGTTTTGCAAAAGGGGACAATTCCGGCGCTCCCGGCCATGCGGAATCAGTCAAGATCACTTACGATCCGTCAAAACTTTCGTATGGCCAACTGCTCGAAGTATTTTTCGCCGTAGCGCATGATCCTACCGAGCTCAACCGCCAGGGTCCCGACGTCGGCGCCGAGTACCGGTCCGTCATTTTCTATTCGAACGACGAACAGAAGCGCGTTGCCGAGGCGTATATCGTGCAGCTAAACAAAGCCGGAGTCTTCCCTCGGCCGATTGTGACTGTTGTCGCGCCGCTCGCGAAATTCCAGGGTGCCGATGAGTCCCAACAGCATTTCGTGGATCGCAATCCGAACAGTCCCTATGTGGTTGCGAACGATCTGCCGAAGCTGAAGCAGTTGCAGCAGCAGTTTTCCGACCTGTTGAAGCATCACTAGAGGCTGTCGGCGAAAGAACTTTAGCATCGAAATGCCATGCGTTCGCATGAGTGCGAACGCGGCAAACACGAGTGTTCGCGCCACGCGCGTAGCGCACGCACTTTTGCGTGCCGCGTCGCCACTCATGGCGACGCACGGCAGTACTAAAGATTCTGTAACGACTGCCCACTAGGCCGGGGGCGTCCGCTACACGTGGCACTGTCGTGCGAGAATGACAGTGACACATGACGCGATTCGCTCTATTGCTCGCACTAGCGACTCTCACGGGCTGCCGCCCGGAACGGCCGCAGCCGAAACCCGAGCTAACCGTCGCGGCCGCAGCCAACCTGACGGACGTATTCCAGCATTTGGGTCCGCGCTTTGAGGCTGATACAGGCATTCATCCCATATTCAGCTTCGCATCCACCGCGCAACTGACCCGGCAGATCGAAAACGCCGCGCCTTTCGACGTATTCGCCGCCGCCGATTCCGAACATGTAGCTGAGTTGGAACAAAAAGGGTTGCTGACGGCGGGAAGCCGCGCCATTTATGCACGGGGTGTGCTGGCGTTGTGGATTCCCGAGAGCAGCAAGGCGGCGGTCGAGCGCGTGCAGGATCTGACGCTGCCGGGCGTCCACGTAATCGCCGTCGCGAAACCTGAGCTGGCGCCTTACGGCCAGGCATCGGTGGACACGCTCCAGAAACTTGGAATTTGGGAGCAGGTGAAACCCAAGGTGGTCTACGCGGAAAACATCAGTATGGCCAAGCAGTACGGTCAGTCGAAGAACGCCGAAGCCGTATTCACTGCCTATTCGCTTGTGCTTCACGAAGCGGGCAAGGTCATCCAGGTAGATGAAACCCTTCACAAGCCGATCGACCAAGAACTCGGTATTGTGGCGAAATCGAATCGTCAGGATGCTGCGAGAAAGTTTGTGGCGTTCCTGCTGACGGGAGCCGGAAAAACGATCCTGGCCGGCTACGGTTACCAGTCGCCCGCTCCGAGCCGTTAGGGCTTTGTCTCGAACCGAATTTCGAACCCGAGCAAATCTTCTCGAATATCGGCTGTGTGGCCATTCAGGCCCATTTGGTCCACCGCCTGGGCGATCCCGCTCGAAGGGACATCCTTGCGCAGATCGATAATCAGGCCCTGCCCGCCCGGTTTGAGCACGCGATACCTCTCCTGGAGTGCGCCGAGCGGGTCCGCGAAGTTCTTGAACGCGGCACTGCAAAGGATAAAGTTGAAGCTGTCCTTTTCGAATGGCATGCGCGACGCGTTCCCTTGCCGCAAATCGACTTCGACTTTCGCTTCCTTCGCGTTCCGGTTCGCGATCTCAACAAACGTTTTGCTGATGTCGAGACCGGTGACATGGTAGCCGCCGAGTTTGGCCAGTTCGATGGCGAAATATCCCGGTCCAGGCGCGACTTCGAGAACACCGCGATCGAGCCTTCCATGCCCATGCCTTTGTAAGCTCTAGCGGCCATCGCTCCGTTCCTTAGTTAATAAGATACTTATAATATATGGTACAATACCGATGATGTCAAGCCGAAAACGTTCGGAGCTCATCGAAGCCATGGTGCAGGAAGTGCGCAAGTTCCTGGCTGCCGGCATCCTGTTCAATGAGAAAGTGGCGGCTGAACTGGGGCTGAATGGAACCGATTTGCAGTTTCTCAACTTGCTGGAACTTCAGGGCTCGGCCACTCCTGGCGATCTGGCGCGTTGGTCCGGGCTGACCACCGGCGGGGTGACAGTAGCCGTGGACCGCTTGGAAAAGGCTGGCTACGTGAAGCGGCAGCCGAATCCCAAGGACCGGCGCAGCACCATCATCCGGCCGGTGCCCGGACGCTTGCTTGAACTCTATTTGATTTACAAGTCGAAGGGCGAACTGGTGGTCAATGTGCTTTCGGAGTTCAGCGATCGCGAACTCGAAGTGATCAGGAGATTTCTAAAGAGAACCAATGGCGCGGAGCCGGCGTCATGAAATGGGCTCACCGCGCGAACTCTCCAACAGTAGGAACTGCCGCAACGTAGGGCAAGCCTCCGGCTTGCCCAGACAAGCCGGAGGCTTGTCCTACGGTGAAGCGGTCGGTTGGGATTGAGGGGGTAATCAGGAGATTCCTGAAGAGCACCAATGGAACGGAGCCGGCGTCATGAAATGGGCTCACCGCGCGAACTCTCCAACAGTAGAAACTGCCGCTCGTCACCTGCTTCCGTGGTTGGATCAGAATCGCGTGCACCGGTTCTGAGCGAGGCCAGTACACGCCAGCCGCAGCGTTCCGCCAGGCGCACCAAACCGGGCGGCGAGAATACCCAGTAGTTAGTTGTGTCCTGATTGCACTCGTCGGGCGCGAGTAGATATGCTGCCGGCACGCGGCCGAGTTCCACGGTGTGGTCGGGACTCCAGCCCGCAACACGCGTGCTCAGAAAGCAATATCGGGCGTGCTTGGATAGCCGTTCGAGCACGGCGAATGGGTTCTTGAGGTGATACAACGTACCCAGAAATAAAGCCAGCCCATACTCTTGCGCGGGAGCCCAGCCACCATCCAGATCGATGTCCTCGATCTCTACCTTTGAACCGAGGGCGGCAGCCACAAGACGAACACCCTGCATGCGGTTTATGTTCGTGCCCGAGTGATCGCAGGCGTGGACCGTAAATCCAAGCGATTCGAAAAAGAAGGCCAGCGCACCATCCGCCGTACCCAGATCGAGCAGCGGCCGGCTGCCGGCCATCTCCTTCAATTCGAGCCCCGCCATGCAACGCAGCCTTTCCAAGGGGAAGAGGTTAACGAACGAGTCGTATGGGTACCAGGCAAAGCTGGCTGGAGCGGCGTCCTTTTTGATCAGCTCGAAGCGACTCCGAAAACGAAGGCCGTGGCGCACCAAACTACTGAACCGGATCAGAGGGTCCATTTGTTCCTATCATCGAGCTTGTCCCCGCGCTCACGCTTGGGGCTCCGTAGCGTAAGGTTGTGCCCGCGCTGACGCTTGGGGCGCAGGCACCGACTCCCTCACGGTCGCGGTTCGGTAACACTTCTTTCAGAACCGCGAGCGTAAGCGACCGTCGGTTGAAGTATTTTCCCGCCAGCACCACTCCGGCAATTCTGCGCGTGTTGCGGATATTGGCTAGCGGGTCGGCGTCCAGGATCACCAGGTCGGCGGCTTTTCCTTCCTCCACAGTGCCGATGGATCCGGCGGCATTCAAATATTTTGCTGGTTCAAGCGTGGCGCTGCGCAGCGCTTGGGCGGGTGTTAATCCGGCGGCGACCAGCAGTTCCAGTTCCTCATGCAAGGATTCGCCCGGCTTTCCGCCGTCGGTTCCAGCCAAGATGATCACTCCAGCTCGCTGCATCTCCAGCAGCTTTTCGTGCGGCTCTCCCAGTGTCGGGACGGAGCGCGTTTCGAAGAGGGCCATCCGGCGGAACAAAGTGTCGGCCTTTTGTGGGTCGTAGGTCTCGATCGCAGCGGTTTGCAGGTCGTCGAGCGCGTCGCGGTCGCCGCGCTCGAGCGCCTGAACGTAGGCCTGGCGCAGCCGTTTCTCTTCGGTGGAACAAGCCAGCAGAATCCCCGACATGTGATCGATACTTTTCTGCCGTGCTTCCACGGCCTCTAGCGCGCTGACGCCGGCTGGAACGTCGCCGGCCACGGCCGAATAATATTTGCGGGCGCGTTCTAGGAGAGCGAAATAGGCATCGCGCGGAAGCTGCGGCAATATGCCGATGAAATCCACACTCTCGTCGTCGAGCTGGTTGAAGACCGTGCGAGCCTCTTCCGGAGTACGCACTACTCGCACAGGCAGCTTAAGATCGCCGGAAGGAACGCCATCGAGCGGCGGGCCGCAGGTTTCGATATGCGGGCCGATGAGGCTGCCTTTCTCGATTTCGCCGCGCCAGAGGTTGACGCGATCGTAATCGCTGCCCATATCGCGCACGCCGGTGACACCGTGGAGCGGGTAAGCGGGCAACTGATTACGGGCAGTGAGGTGGACATGCATGTCCCACAAACCGGGGATGACGAATTTGCCGCTAGCGTCAATGATTCGCGTTGCCTTCGGGGCGTGAACGGAGGGGCCGATCGCGGCGATTTGGGAGTTGTGAATCAGGATGAAACGCTGTGGCGTGGCGGTGCCTGCGGAAACGTCGATGATCGTGGCATTGCGGATCAGAAGATCCGAATTAGCCACGGATGAACACAGATAAACACAGATAAGAAATCTGGAAAGCATCCGTGTTCATCCGTGTGTATCCGTGGCCAAAAGATTTCTTCGCAACAGATCCAAAGCGGTGTTCGTGGAAAATGCTCGGACGCGGTCGCGGTCGCCGGGGAATTGGACGCGGCGGGCTTCGCTGCCGTTCGGGGTCGCGAGTCCGATGAAAACCAAGCCGACCTTTTCACCGTCCGGACCAGCATAGCCGGTGATCGACAACGCATAGTCGGAACCGGTTCGCTCTTTTGCCGCTTCCGCCATCGCTCTAGCGACCGGCTCGCTCACCGCGGTGTGCTCGGCCAGCATGTCGGGAGGAACACCGAGCAGCTTGGTCTTCATTTGATCGGAGTAGGCGAGGAACCCGCCCAGGAAATAATCAGAGCTATTCGGGACGGCGGTGATGCGTCCGCCCAGCAGACCGGCGGTCGCGCTTTCGGCCACACTCAGGTGCGCATGGCGCGCGCGGAGAAGATCGCCGACTACTTTTTCGAGCGAATCCCCATTGCGGGAATAAATTCGATCGCCGATGAGCGGCTCAATCTGCGCGGCCACTTCGGCGATGAGCGCTTCGGCCTGGCTCGCATCGGCGGAGCGGGCGCGCAAGTGGATGTGGATTTCGCCAGAGACGGCCAAGATGGTGGTGGCCAGGTTCGGATATCGCAAATAGACTGGCGCAATCAACTGGTCCAGATCGGATTCGGGCATCCCGACCACGCGCAGTATCAATGTTTGAATTACTTGAGGGGGAAGCAGCCTCTGGAGGCGCGGCAGGCACTCCTTTTCGAACATCGATTTCAGCTCATTGGGCGGACCGGGCAGCAGCATCAATACCGTGCTGTTCTGTTCGATCCATTGGCCGGGCGCAGTGCCGCGATCGTTGGCCAGAACCTCCGCGCCATCGACAATGTAGGCCTGGCGGCGATTGATCTCCACCATTTTTCGCTGGAAGCGGCGGAAGCGCTCTTCGATCTGATCGCAGATATCCTGGCGGAAGACCATGGCGCGGCCGAGCGCGCTGGCCACTGCATCGCGGGTGAGATCGTCTTCGGTCGGGCCGAGGCCGCCGGTTAGGACAATGATCTGGGAACGCGCGACGGCGCCAAGAATAGTGTCAATCAGGCGCTCGCGCTCGTCGCCGACAACGGTTTTGCGCACTACTTCGACGCCCAGTGCGTTCAGTTGATCGGTGAGGTAGAGAGAATTAGTGTCGATCTTTTGGGGAGTGAGAAGCTCGGAACCAATCGCGATGATTTCCGCATCCGGCATTTAAGGAAGAGGTCTGCCGTTGATGCCGACATCGGCGCGAAAGAGCGAGCTGTTAGTGGTGACCAGCAGCGCGCGCGAGGGCGTAAAGGCCAAGCCAACGATGCCGGGTCCGGAGAGAAACAACTCGGGATTCCGTTTTTGATCGAAGCGCACCACTCCGCGGCGTCCACCGACAGACCCGGCCACGTACAAGCGGCCCTCGGCGTCAAACGCAATGCCCTGGGGGCGACCGAGGCCTCGATAATATGTCTCTACTTCGCCGGCAGGCGAAATCCGATAGACCGAATCGAAGCTGGAAGTTGTGGGTCCGGTTACGTAGAGATGGTTATCAGTTCCAAAGGCGAGGTGGTAGGCGGCGATGGACGCTTCGAGCGTAGCGAACACATAAATCTGCCGCGATCGGCTGATCTTGAAAATGGTGCCCCCGCGATCGCCCACGTACAGGTTTTCATCGTGATCGAATGCGATGCCAGTGGCGACGCCCATGCCTTCCACGTAAACCGAGAGGCTACCGGTGGAAGTGACCTGATAGACGATGCCGTCGTAGCGGCTGGATATGTAGAGAATTCCCTCTTTGTCGAACGCGAGGCCTGTAGCATTCATCACGTCGCTGACAAACGGTTTGGGACTGTAGTTCAGATCGATTTTGTAAACGGAGACCGGAGTTTTTTGACCGCGCGATCCGCTGAAGGTGACAAAGATATTGCCGTAAGCATCCACGGCGGGATTTCCCACCGGATACAAGTTGTCGGCGATTTGGACGCCGATGTCGCAAGTCCAAGCCCGGCTGCTTTGATTGCCGGCTTCCACCACCAGTTCGCCAGCGGAAGCGCCATCGGGCACACGGACGATGACGTAGGAATCGGATCCGATCACAATCGGGGCATCCACGTCGCCAATGGTGACGCGGGGACGGTTCGATCGCGCCAGGCCAGCGCCGCGGATCTGAAACTCGCCGCCAGGGATGGCCGCCTCGGGAGTGACGTTCGAAATCTCGGGCCGGCCGTTGGAGTCCTTCTTGGATGCCATGTTAAAAAATTCGGAATCGATCTAATACGAATATAGCAAGCGCGCCATAGAGGCCAGCCATCACGTCGTCGGCGACGATCCCAATACCTCCGGGAAGCGCTTCGAGTTGCCGGACTGGCGGAGGCTTCCAGATATCGAAAAGGCGGAAGAAGAGCAGGGCCGCGAGGAAACTTTTCCAATTGAGCGTACTCGCGCCAGCCAGCGTGATCCATTGTCCGAGCACTTCGTCGATGACGACAATCTGGGGATCTTTGCGGGACTCGTATTGAGCGACTTTTCCGGCGGACCAGATGGCTGGTATGAGCAGAAGTGCGGCGAGGATTAGGAACGCCGCGCGGTTGTGGATCGCAATCGCAATGGCGATGGCGGCCAACGAACCGGCGGTCCCGGGGGCGATAGGAGAATAGCCGCACCCAAAGAAAGTGGCGATGGCGTATGCAAGCGCGCGCATTAATCTGTTGTGGTGGGGCGGACCCCCTGGTCCGCGCGGGTCCCCCTGGACCCGCTGCCAGAAGCACTCATCAATACCAGCAGCAGGCCGACGAGGGCGTCGGCCGCGGACCAGGGGGTCCGCCCCACGCTACGTTTCGTCATTATTGAGCTCGGGGTCTTCATCTGATGCCTGGACTGGAGTTGAGATGACGTATTTTTCGCTGGCCCAATTTCCCAGATCGATTATTTTGCAGCGCTCGCTACAGAATGGGTAGAACTCACCGGCGGTGTCGGCCTCTTTCCTGCAGATCGGGCATTTCATTGGGCTGCGGCGAGTATGGGAAACATTTCGGGTTCGAGCGCGCCCACCAGGTCGTAGTCGTGCGCTGCGGTGATCCGCATGCGGCGGATTTCGCCGGGACGAGGTGGAGCGTTGCCGAAATCGTTGATGTAGCAAACGCCGTCGATCTCCGGAGCTTGCGTCGACATGCGCGCTTGCCACAGCAGATCTGTCTCTTCCGAAGGGCCTTCCACCAACACGTCCACATCCTGGCCGATCATCTTGCGATTCCGGGCCAGGGAGACGCGGCGCTGCAAGGCCATGAGCTTGCGCTTGCGATTGTGGATGGTGCGCGCATCCACTTTCGCATCCAAGTGGAAGCTGGCGCTGGTCTCTTCGTCGGAATAAGCGAAGACACCCAGTCGATCAAACTGGGCGGCCTTCACGAATCCGCATAGAGTTTCGAAGTCGGACTCGGTTTCACCGGGAAAACCAACGATCATGCTGGTGCGGATGGCGACACCGGGGATAGTGGCGCGGATGCGATCGAGCAGTTTCAGAAAGAAATCGCCGTGGGAGCCGCGCTTCATGCGCTTCAGAACAGCGGCGCTCGCATGCTGGAGCGGCATATCGATGTATTTCACCAACACGTCGTGCTCAGCGATGGTGTCCAGCAGTTTTTGCGTGATGCGGTTGGGATAGCAATAGAGGAATCGAACCCATTTTTCATGCGGCGTCGGGATTTGGGCCAGGCGGGCCATGAGTTGGGAAAGGCCGTCCTTGATTCCCAGATCCTCGCCATAGGAAGTGGTGTCCTGGCCGATCAGGTTGATCTCGCGAACGCCCTGCGCGAACATGCGCGTGGCTTCGGTGACCACCGATTCAAAGCGTCGGCTTCGAAACTGGCCGCGGAACTGGGGGATGACGCAGAAGGAGCAAGGATGGTCGCAGCCTTCGGCGATTTTTATGTAGGCGTAGTGGCGCGCGGTGGAAAGCACGCGCGGCGTGAGGTCGTGATAGAGATAAGGCTCGAAGGGATTCGAAGCGGGCTGCTCGCCCTCGCATAAGGCGACGATGTTTTGGAGCTCGTTGGTGCCGATCACAGCGTCTACTTCCGGAATGTTCTTCTGGATCTCGCTGCGATAGCGTTCTACCAAGCAACCGGCGACGATGAGCTTGCGCGCCTGGCCAGATTTTTTGAATTCCGCCATTTCGAGGATAGTGTCGACGGACTCCTGCTTTGCGGGATCGATAAAGCTGCAAGTGTTGACCACCAGGACTTCGGCATCCTGAGGATCATGCGTGAGCTGGTGGCCGCGTTCCACCAATTGGCCCATCATGACCTCGGTATCGACGAGGTTTTTGGGACAGCCGAGACTTACAAAGCCGATTTTCAAGGTGATTGGTCCGAGAGACTGCGAACTCTTAGGATACCAGGAATGTCGTGCAGCGCTCCCTTCCGGACGCGGCTCGGTAGCGCGCGGAAGCAGGCGTTTGCAATGCTACGGAAGTTTGTATAGCTTCCGAGCATTGTCGCGCAGAACCATGCGGGCGATTTCGATGGCGCGGCCGCGCGTGATTTCGCCGTCGTGCAGCATTTCCGTCAGCGCCAGGCCCAGCGCTTGGCGGCCCGTGGTAGCGGCCACCCAACCGGCTTCCTCCCAACCCATTTCTTCGGAGAACGGATAGGCGTCGGTTGCAAACAGCACCTTTTCCGGCGCGCGCTCCAGCCATTCGCGGATGGCATCGGCCACCCCTCGTGGATAGTTCATGAACGTCTGCTCGGAGAAATCGGCGTAGGCGTTGGGCTTAGAGAGCAAAGCGGCCACTTCACGCGTGAAGGGCCAGCCGCCGTGCAACATCACGAAATTCGTCTTGCGCAGATTGGGATCATTGAGGACGGATTCCAGCAACAGCGGATTGGCGCCACCGATGTGGAAATAACCGCCCGCTCCATAAGCGGCATGAATATGGACAGCCAGATCCTGGCGTCTACACTCGGCTGCGATGTAGCGGAAAATGTAGTCCTGTAGTTTCTTATAAGCCGCATCGGGTGGCGAAGCAGTGCGCGATCCGAAATAAATACTCCTTGCGTCGCTCTTGCTGACATCCTCGAAATCAAGTGAACGCAAGTAGGCCGCTTCGTACTTCACCGCGACGGCGCCCCCACGCTTCTGGCGCTCCAATGTGGCTGTCACCACTTTGGCGAGGTATTCATCGAGCGTGCCAGGAGTTTGTGCGAGGCCGGATTCTTTGAGATAACGCTTCAGCAGCCGATCTTCGTCGTCGTAGAACGTCTTGCGGTCGGAATTCCGGGCAGCGAGGCTGCGATTGTTGAGCGGAAACAGCAGAGCATCCACGAAGGGGACCCACAGGAATCGCGGTGCGGAAAGGCCTCGGCCCATTGCGACGCGATTGGCGAGCATGGTCTCGATGCCGAGCTGATCCAGCACCCAGTTGGCGTAACCGTCGCCTTTCTCCTGCAAGAGCTGCTTTTTTCGCTGCTGTAATTCTGCGACGTGATCGGGCGCGCGATCCTCGTAGCGATAGCCGAAGAGTTGGCGCCATGCCTCAATCACGAGCGAGCTTCCTTCGCGCGTGCGGACGGGCTCGGTGTACGGCTCCATCACATCAACAGGGAGCGCGTCGAATTCGGTGTCTTTGTCTTGTCCGTCAAACACGGGGCGGACGGGGTGTGCGTGGTTATCGATCGCTTTGATTTTGGCGATTTCGGCGGAGAGCTGAGGGTCGATGGCGAGTTGGGCGCCGGCGAATCCGGGCAGCACAAGGAATAGAAGAGCGGCGGATTTCATTGGACGCCCAAGTGCCAACCAGGATCGAGCCAAGTGATTTTGTCGGCCGGTTTCGCGCGGCCCAGTACGAAGGCGCACGGGGCTTCGCCGAAGCGTTCGAGGCGCCCCACCAGCCACGATTCTCCGAGCGGGGCGGCAAGAACAACCGGCGTTCCTTTGAATGAAGCGAGCTTCGCGCCGAAATCTGCGTCGTCCGCGCGTTCGGGTTCGGCGAGTGTGTAGACGCGTCGATATTCGGCAATGGCAGCGTTCAGATTTTTCACAGCGATGTAGACTTTGACGATGCCGGTGAAGCTGGTGGTGGTGGGCTTGCCGCTGGGATAAGCACGCAGATCGCGCGGCGTGAAATCGTGGATCAGGAACGGGAAAAAAGTTCCATTACCGGGCCCAACTTGAGCGGTCTCCCATTCCAGTTGCACGCCGTCGGGTCGCTTGCGTCCGTTCTTGAGCGGTTTGTCTTTCGCCGCGATGGAGGCGACACGCGTGGCCCAGGCGCATGGTCCGGCGTTTCCTTCCAGGAATTTGCTCCAAGTGTGCGCGGCAACGGCGGCGGGATCGGCGTGCGGCTGAATAGCGATCAGCTCCAGATAAGAGCCATCGGGGAAACTGGTGAGCGCCATTTCGGTGGCATGGTTGGAATGCGCGCCGCCGTATTCGGAGGGAAGGCCGGCTGCCTGGAGGGCCTGCTGCATGGCGTGCAAATCGCGGCCCGCAACTGTTACATGATCGATGTGAAGTTGTTCGGCTATCATTGGTGAGCAGGCCGCGAGAATCGCGAGAATGTATTTGGACACGTGGACCCTATTTTAACTATTCGTGTGGGGCAGGATGGCATCCCAATGTCACTTAGTTTTGCCGGGGCTGAACGATCTGAAGTGGTGGTGGGGCGGACCCCCTGGTCCGCAGCCGACGCCCTCGTCGGCTTGCCTGGTTTGGAGGAAGCTGATTTCACTGGCGAGGAGCGGGTCCAGGGGGACCCGCGGTCGCGGTAGGGATGCCGGTTTCCCGACACCCCCCGCACAGACCCGTGCTGGCGCTGCTAACGCACACGGTTCTTACCTTGGATTAGGGTATGTTTGGC
>CABEDY010000379.1_pt1 | contig 18957 bp, 14 predicted proteins | sample 3423171 | NCBI WGS metagenome assembly CABEDY01 (sample SAMEA5534333, study PRJEB31848) | metagenome | biome: tundra; feature: field; material: soil | place: USA | collected 2013-05 | depth 0.15 m | reverse complement strand
ATCCAGCGCGCCGTCGCCCGCGAACTGAATATTTTTCACACGAATCCGATCGCCCGGCGTGATGGTGAGTTGAAGATCGGCCTTGCCTGCGGCCACCGGAACAAGTTCCGGATTCACTTGAGCGTTCGAATAGCCTTGAGCGGCAAGCTGCTTGCGCGCCTCAAGAGCCACTGCCTGCGCGCGCCGCCTGTCCACAAGAGCACCTTTTGGAATTGCCAGCCGCAACCCCAAGTTAGATGGCTCGATCAGCAATTTACGTATCAGGAACGACCGCGCCTCCACCACATGAAAGATCACCGCGGTTCCATCGTCACGGGGCGTGGTTTCAACGCGAATGTCTTCAAAGCGTCCCGTGTTCCACAACTTTCGAACATCGTCGGAAATGGCGCGGGCGTTGTATGGCTGGCCCACCTGTGTCGCCAGGGTGACTGGCAACCTGGTCCCGACGGTGACGACGGATCGGACCACCGGCGGCGTCGAAATAGCCGGATCAAAAGGTCCTTCCGCGCAAATCAGACGGCCAGCAAAGGATACGAGAAGAAGGATAGCGCGCATGTTCGGGGAAAATCACTGCAGCTACTGTTCCAAGCTGATTACATGCTGGTGGACCGCTCTCACTTCGTGTAAACTAAGTCTCCTGCCATGCCACACGCCAAGTACTCGCCCGTAAAGGTTATTATTCTGACCTTTATTGCGATTGCGTTCCCGTTTTTTGTGAATGAGTTTCTGGGCAAAGCCACACTTCTCGATTCGCGCTACTTAAGCTGGCTGACCCCTAGCTTCTGGTACCGGCATTTCGGTCCGGATGGCCCGCGCCAGACTCGTATCGATGAGTTCAAGATCGTGATCATCGACCGCGATGTCGAACCTGGAAGCACATTGGGCGAGTTCCGCTGTACTCACCGCGCTTTTATGGCCAAGTTGCTCGCCAAGGTGGCGGCACAGGATCCGCGCCTGATCGTGGTGGACAAATGGTACGGCATAGTTCCTCCCGGCGTTTGTCCAGTCGGGAAAGACGGGAGGGATGGGACAACGGAGCTGAAAGACACGATCCGAGACATTTCCGCCAAGGTGCGGCTGGTCATCGCCGTGGGAGCATACAACGGCGAGAACATCCAGCAGATGTGTCCTGATTTGCATTCCGAAGACTTGCAATCGGACCAGGTAGTGGTCGGTGGACACGAGCTTCTCAATAAGGACATATCGACCGATCGCATACGCCTGGGATTGGCCTGGATATCGAAAGACGAGCGAAAAATCCCGCTGAGCTGGATGGCCTTTGGGGAGTGCGCCGAGGTCGGTCACAAGGCTCCCGCGATGTCGCCGACCCTGGCGGCTGCCGCAGCGGAATTGCTGGATATCAACATCATGAAGGGTAACAATCTTACGAACCTGCAGCGCTCGGTCACTTATCCGTACACCAAACTGCTCCCCGAAGGCACGTTCGCATCGGTTTCAGCTCTCAGCCTGGTCTGCAATCAAAAAGGCTTGAACGTGGATTGGCCCAATTGCGGCGACAATGAGGGTGACAGCAAAGCACTGGATGGACTGAGGCACAAAGTCGTGATCGTCGGCGAGAAGTGGGTGGATTTACACGAAACGGATGTCGGCGTTCTCACCGGTCCACACCTGCAGGCAAATTATATCGCGGCCCTGCTGGACGAAAGCTTGCTCCTCCCTGCTCCCCCATTTGTGAACTACTCGGTGAGCGCCGTCTGGTTCATTTTGATATTTTTGATGTTTTATTGGTGGAAGCCGGCGTGGCCGGAGTTGTCCTTTCTTGTGAGCCTGCTCGCGACATTCGGTATGGGCTGGTTCTTCAATTCCGTGATTACCCGGCAGTTTGGGGTGTTTGCCGCCGTGGTCTCCCCGACCATTCTTGAGATAATAGGGCTATACTTGGCTCGAAGGATCGAGATGCTCCTGGAACACCGGAACAAACCCGTGGGAGCGGCAGGAGCGTGAGCTTATGAATATTGCGTATACCATCCGTACTGGCGCGCTGTGCCTTTCCGTTTCGCTGGCAAGCAGCCAGCTTGTTCGGAGCGGTCAGAGCCAGCCCCCGAGCCAGTCTTCCGAAAAAGAACAAACCGGTTCGCAGGCCGGAAGCTCCGGAAAAGGTCAGAGCCAGCCTCCCGAAAAAGAACAAGCCGGTTCGCAGGCCGGAAGCTCCGGAAAAGCCTCCGAACAAATGGGAGCTCAGGGCAGCAAGGATTCGGGCCTTCGAAAATGCGATTCCGATTCAACCAAGACCGAGGCAACCAAGACGGCCAAGAAAAAGAAAAGTAAGAAGCCCGCGCCCACTAAGTCCAGCTAGCTACCGCTCGCAAAACGCCGGAAGAAGCTGTCAGGCTTCCACTGCGGACGCTCGGATGCATTCGCGATGCGTTCAGCCAGTTTCAGAAGGATCTCGTTGAACTCGGCCGCGGCGGTTTTGTCCACCGGTTGATTCAAGTCATCGGAGGGCGCATGGTACCGATTCTTCAGCCATTCCTTGTGCAGCGTTTCCTCGGGCGAGCCCGGCAGATATCCGAACTTGAATGCCAGCGCCGGGACGCCCTTCTTGATAAAGCTGTATTGATCGCTGCGGATGAAAAGATTGCGCTGCGGTTCTTTATCGGCCTGCACCTCAACGCCGGCGTCTTTGGCAACGGCGCGAATGTCGTCGCCAAGCGTCGATTCGGCCAGCCCCTGCACCTCAATGTAGTGCAAGGCGTGTAAGGGCAGAAACATATCCAGATTGATATCGGCGACGATGTTTTTTTCGTTCACAGTTGGATGCCCATTGAAGTACCGTGATCCTTGCAATCCCTTCTCTTCGCCGGTGACGGCGAGAAAAACCAGAGAACGGTGAAGCTTGGCATGCGATTCGTGGATCAAACGCGCGATCTCGAGAATGGACGCGATGCCGGAAGCATCGTCCATAGCGCCGTTGTAGATGGAGTCCCCGTTGATGGCCGGGCCCACGCCGACGTGATCGAGATGCGCGGTGAGAAAAACGTACTCGTTTTTCAGTTTCGGATCGGAGCCGGGCAAGAGTCCTGCCACGTTTTGTGATTCCACTGCCGACTTTTTCAGGCGGACGCGCGCGCGGATGGTCACGGCCAATGGGAATTTGGGCAAAGCTTCGTCGTTATCTGCAGCCTTGAGAATCTCGGCGATGTTATGCCCGGTACCTTCAAAGAATTTGTCGGCGCGCTCCGGATTGATGACCAAGGCCAGGCGCAGTCCGGAGGTCTCATCGAACGATGTATCCGCCAAACTCATGGAAGGCATCAGGCGGGCGAGCATCGCGCGAGACCAGGGAACGTCCATCGATTTTGGATTCGGGATGTTCGCGATTCCGATAGCGCCCGCGGCTTTCAAGTATTTCCAACGCTCGGCGCCCGATTGATAGTGCGATTTCAGAGGGCCAGGGATGGACTTGGGGCCGCCCGCCAGATAGACGACAATTTTGCCTCTTACGTCTAGGCCGGCCAGATCGTCATAGTTTTTCTCGGGAACTCCAAAGCCGTAGCCGGCAAAGACAGCCGGGGCTTCCGTGGATTCCTGTATATCGCCGCGCAGGCTGAAATAGGCATCGTCGCCCAGCACCAGCGGCTCCGCCTTTCCATCGCGTACTAGCGCCAGGCTCGATTCATCTTCGACGATCTGCTTGACGTCGAACTTCACGGGCTGAAAATAACCGGACGTCCCGGCCGGCTTCAGTCCGGAGCGTTCGAATTCTCCAGCCACATAGCGCGCCGCCTTGAGATGGCCTTCGCTGCCGGTGTCGCGGCCCTTGAGATCGTCGCTAGCCAGGCATTCGATGTGCGACCACCAGCGCTTGCCTTCGGCGGTGAAATCGGTGGCCGACGCCAGAAGGCAGAAGGCAGAAAGCAGAAGGCAGCGCGTTGGATTGTTGTTCATTTGGTCAGAGCCTTTTGTGCTTTGAATTCGGCACGGCGGGTTCGGATTTGCGACGCGTGATTCTCGGCGTGCTCGGCTATGATCTGCAGCAGCAGTTTTAGGGACATGGGGCCGCGCTCGCTGTGCAGCCCCTCACGCTCGAAGACCGGCGCCGGCAAGTCTTTCAGCAATTCATAATTCTCGCCACGAATGCGGCGAAATGTTTCTAGCGCCGGCGAGGTCTTGCGCCTGGTGTAGTCCAGATTGGTGGCCCAGGCGTTCTGATCGTAGGCTTCGATGCGCGGATTGTCTTCAGCGATAATGCGCCGCAGCCTCATTCCGGCCACCATTTCCGCATCGGCGAGATGCGCGACAATCTGGCGGATACTCCATTTGCCTGGCTCGGGCACGTAGTCGAGCTCGGAGCCGGCGGCTCCGGTGATGGAGACTGCAACCAATTCCGCGCCGCGGCGGAGACGCTCCAGTAGTTCCGGGACTTCACTCATAATGAACCTGTCGAGTTAACATTATAGTCTTTGGAGTCACCCCGCATGCCTGAAGAGACGAAGCCGCAACGATTCCGATGTCCCGGTTGTGCGGCGGACATGGAGTTTGATCCTGAGAGCGGCCTGATGAAATGCCGATTCTGCGGGCAAACGGCTGCTGTGCCCGCTGTGACAACGGGCGTGGCTCCGCCGCATTCACTCGACGAGTTTCTGGCGAAGACGGATGACACACATCTGCGCCCGCTGACCGATCAGGCGCTCGAAGTGAGCTGCGACGGTTGCGGTAGCCGGGTCGCATTCGATCCGCCGGAGGTAGCCGGAACCTGTCCGTTCTGCGGAGCCGACATCGTGGCCGAGCCAAAGGCGGCGGATCCAATGATTTCGCCCGACGGTCTGCTGCCGGCCAAAGTGCCGAAGAACAACGCCCAGACACAAGTGCGCGAATGGCTGCAAACGCGCTGGTTCGCTCCCAACGCCCTGAAGCGGATGGCTCGCCAGGAGGCGATTTCGGGCGTGTATCTTCCGTTTTGGGATTACGCGGCCGATACCAGAAGCCAGTATCGTGGCGAGCGCGGCGATCATTATTGGGACACCGAGGTGTACACAGATACGGACGACCAGGGCCGCCCGGTGCAGCGAACGCGCCAGGTGCAAAGGACGCGCTGGACTCCTGTGGCGGGCGAAGTTTCGCGAAGGTTCGATAACGTGCTGGTCGTAGCCACGAAGTCAGTCTCCGAAAAAAGACTGGATGCGCTGGAGCCATGGGATCTGGAATCCCTTTGCGCGTACGAGCCGGCGTATCTCTCCGGCTTCAAGGCTCAACGCTACCAGGTGGAACTTCCCGCCGGTTTCGACAAAGCCAAAAGCGTGATGCAGAGCGCCATCGAGGAAGACGCGGCACGCGACATCGGCGGAGACGAGCAGCGCGTTGAAAGCATCGACACTGCATACTCCAACACCACGTTCCGCCATCTGCTGTTGCCGGTGTGGATTGGAGCTTACCAGTTTCAATCCAAGGTCTACCAGGTGGTCGTCAATGCCCGGACCGGCGAGGTGCAAGGTGAGCGGCCGTACAGCGCCTTGAAGATCGCGGCATTGGTGGGAGTGATATTATTCGTGCTCGCCATCCTGTTGCTGCTGCGCTCGCAGAATTGAAGGTGGCGCAGGCGCTTTCGCCTGCGAACTGGCTGGAAAATCTATCCGCGACCGGCACTGAGTTTTTCGAGAAAAGAATTCGTCCCGTCTTCGCGGCGCGCTGCTACGTCCGTCACAGTGCCTCAGCCCCTAAGATCCAAGGTGGATTGCAACTCGACAGCCGCGATCTGCTTCGCAAAGGCGGCAATTCTGGCCCTCCGATCGCCCCCCTGGAGATCCCGATGCCAGCTTGCTGATCAGAGCTTTGCGGTACAACGATCCTAATCTGAAAATGCCTCCGGGCAAGGCGCTGCCCCCCGAAGTTGTCGCCGATTTCGAACAATGGGTTCGCATGGGTGCCCCGGATCCCCGCACCGAATCCTTACTACTGCCGTGCGTCGCCAGGAGTGGCGACGCGGCACTGGAACAGTGCGTGCGCTACGCGTGGCGCGAACACTCGTGTTTGCCGCGTTCGCACTCATGCGAACGCATGGGATTTCGATGCTAAAGTTCTTTCGCCGACAGCCCACTAGTGAGGTTGTCACATCTGTAGTTGAATTGGCCGCCTTATGGGTCTTAGCTTCAAGGGCTGCAGTTTCCGGAATTACTATGGCTTGTGGGTTTCGAGCGCAGTTCAGCGGTCCTCGGTGGCGACAGAAGCTGTGTCGATTTGGCGCATTGCATTGGTGTCTGCTCGTTGCGGGTACTTGCGGCTTCGGAAGCGCACAGGCGCTCGTCGTCCAGCTCCAGGTTTCGAACGACACAGTTCCTCCGGGCACCACGGCTCAGATCAAAATCTCGTCGGCAAAGCCCGTTCTTGTTGCCGCCGGGCGGATCGTCATCGATTTCGACCCCACGGTTTTTGACAATATCGCCGCAGCCCAGGTTTTCAGCGCGGCGGGTGACGCGTATGGCGCCGCCACACTACAGGGTCACCATTTGGACGTGACCTTCGCTTCTGCTTCCGCCGGCATCGGCCAATTACCCGAACTGCCGATTCTGCAGGTAAGCATCCCGGTATTGGCGGCCGCTAAGCCGGGCGCAACATCCGTGATCCAAATCGATGCCAGCCAGTCGCCCTGGACGGACGCTCAAGGTCATACGTACTCGGTGTCGGCGAATTCCGGGACCCTCACGGTGGGGGGGACTCTGTCGATATCGGGCGTATCTCCTGGTGGTGGTGTCCAGCCGCAAGGAACCGTCGTCCAGATCACCGGGACAGGATTCAGCAGCGCAACATCCGTTCAGGTGCAGGGTGTTGCTATTGATTCCATACAGTTCGTAAGTCCGCAAAAGATGAACTTCACACTCGCTGCGCCCACGGAGATGACGGGGCACAACGTGGTGCTGGAAAACCCCGACGGATCACACGTGGATTTCTTTCCGTGGCTCCAGGGCGTGGCAAACCAGCCATCCGCTGCCGGCTTGGCGCAGATCCAACCGATTTTTCCGTTGCAGGCTGAACTGAATAGTTCGGTCGGGAGCTCCGCATTCAACGGAATCGCCCTTGCATTGCAAAATCAAAACGCATTTCCGGTGGATGTGACGTTGTATGCGTTCGGCCACGTGGATTCGCTGGCTGGGGCGAACACGGTGACGATTCCGGCCGGCGGTATTTATTTGGAGGACACAGCGATTGCGGTCCCAACGGCATTCACCGAATACGTCAATGTGATACCCTCGGCGCCGATCCGGATGCTGGGGATCGACTATCCTCCCTTTACTAGTGTCGCGATTGCAACGCTGCTTCCGCCGGGCCCTGCGGAGCCGAGCGCGCTGATAGGGGCCACGCCTCCTATCTCCTTCCTCGTGCAGCCCGGTTCCGCGGCGCCGCCGTCTCAGAGTTTTGTTGTCTTTGCCAACCGGCTCTCGCTCGACTTCAAGGCCTCTGTGGCGACGGGTTCAGGCGGCAGCTGGCTGTCGCTGGACCATTTGCAGGGAATCGCCTGTCTCTCTATCCCGACCCCAAACTGTGACCCGAGCTCGCTGCTAAAGGTTAGCGTGAATTCGTCCGCGCTGAGCGCCGGCACATATTCGGGGACCATCACACTAACCGCAACAGATCCCACTGTGCTTCCGGCCGTGGTGAACGTCACCCTCGTTTCGAACGCCGTTCCAGTGATCGCGGTCGATCCACCGGGGTACGCGTTTGCGCCGCCGGACTTGCCCCCTCTCCATGTCTCGAGCAACGGGACTTCTGCGGCTTTCACAGTCACAGCGGCCACCGATTTCGGTGGGAACTGGCTCTCCGTAAAGCCAGCCAAGGGAACAACTCCGGCCACCCTGACTGTGTCGATGGATACAACCGGTTTGAAGGACTTCCTGTACACAGGCAACATCACGATCACCGGGCCCGGGAACACACTGATTGTTCCGGTCGCGCTGTACATGCAGGGAGGGCTGCCGGAGATCGGTTTTGACCAGACGGGCCTCGTTCATTTCTCGTCGCAGGTGGGCGCTGCCGCTCCGCCACCCAGCATTCTCACCGGCGGTGTCAATTTGGATGGCGCAACGGTGGTGGTAAGCACGGCTGACGGAGGCCACTGGCTGAGCGCGTCGCTCGCGCCGCCGAACCTCTCGATCAGCGTGAATCCGGTGGGGCTCGCCCCAGGCGACTACACGGGGGCGGTTACATTCGTGTCGACGACTGCGTATAGTCCGCCGATTCCTGTCGGGCTCATGGTGTACAAGGCGCCGGCGCCGTCGCTTTCGGTGAATCCCACCAGCTTGGTGTTCGACTCGTCCTGTCCGTATTGCGACCAGACCCTCACGCTGACAACCGGCGACATCGCCTTGGATTTCAGTGCTTCCGTTTCCACCGTGGATGGGAACGATTGGCTGCAAGTGTACGTCCCGCCATCCTTTCAGACAACTGCTGGAGTGACACCCGCAACCGTTATTGTAAGTGCGAACTCGCAGTCTGTACCGCAGGGTACTTGGCACGGAGATGTCACTATCACGTCCTCAGTGGGAACCGTGGTGGTGCCTTATACAATGACTAATATCACAGGGCTTGGCGCCGGCCTCTACCAGCCACCGGTCATCGGGTCGATCGTGAGCGGGGCTTCGGAGGTGCCGAGCGCGGTCTCTCCGGGTGAGATCCTGACTCTCCACGGCGCCGATTTCGGCCCACCAGTGCCCGCCGGGCTAACGCTGGACGCTTCGGGTAAGGTGAACACCACCGTCGACGGCGTGCTTGTCTTGTTCGACGGAAAACCAGCACCGCTATTGTATGCATCGGCAACTCAGATCAACACCATCGTCCCCTACGAAGTAACTGGCAACGTAACGCAGATCGAGGTGCAGAACAACGGGGGACCTACGATCGCTTGGGGAGTTCCTGTCGCGCCATCCGCGCCGGGTATTTTTACTCGGGATTCCACCGGGATCGGCCAGGCAGCCGTGCTCAACCAGGATGGATCGGTGAACAGCGCCTCGAATCCGGCAGCCCGCGGATCAGTGATTCAGATTTTTGCAACCGGCGAGGGAGTGACTGTTCCAGCGGGAGTCACAGGTAGCATAACGGGCACCGAGGTTAGAATTCCGGTGCTGCCCGTGGACGTGACCATCGGTGGCTTGGATGCGCAGCTTACGTTCAAAGGTTCCGCGCCGCATTCCGTCGCGGGTTTGTTTCAAGTGAATGCCGTCGTGCCTACGAATGTGACGCCAGGGCCCGCGGTTCCAATCGTGCTTAAGATTGGCGCAGCGCAGAGCCAGAATAGCGTAACGATTGCGGTGCAATAGGCGCCGGTATTAGGCGCTGTACTACTAGACTAGAAAATCTTTGCAGCCTGCGACGATTTGTGGGGCGGACCCCCTGGTCCGCGGCCGACGCCCCCGTCGGCCCGGTTTTGGTTGCAGCTATGCTGCGCTGTGGGGCAATTTCGCTGCGGCCTGGGTGGCTTTCGCCAAAACCGGGAACCCCCACCATCCGAAGAAACCGAGCTGGCCGCCGTACGAGACCGCCAAGCGCGCGACCATGATCTTCGACAACGACACCCGAGTCGAGAGCGATCCGCGCGCGGAGATCCGGAAATTCTGGGATCAGATGCGCTCGCGATCGCAAAAGCGCTCCAAAATGTCTGCCTCGCTTCCGTCCTTCACGGACGGTATGCGGGCGGCAGCGGGTTGCGAGTCTGGAACTGTCGCTGGTGCCAGTAAGGATAAGCAACCTGCGGTTTACTTGCCTCATCCAACCTCGCCACCTGTTCGGGTGTCAGTGCGAAGCTCGCCGCAGCCAGATTGTCGCGCAGTTGCTGTTCGTTGCGCGCGCCGATGATCACGGTGGAGACTGTCGGTTTCCGAAGCAGCCAGTTCAAAGCCACCTGCGGCACGCTCTTGCCTGTTTCGGCGGAAAGTGTATCGAGCGCATCCACGACGCGATAAAGGTACTCATCCGGCACACTGGGGCCGAGGTCCCCAGTCTTGTGCAGGCGGCTCACCTCAGGCAGAGCTTGGCCGCGGCGGATCTTGCCCGTGAGGCGCCCCCAGCCCAGCGGACTCCACACTAAGGCGCCTATACCTTCGGCGAAGGCTTGCGGCATCAGCTCCCACTCGTAGTCCCGGCCGACGAGAGAATAATAGACTTGATGCCCCACATAGCGCACCCACCCATAGCGCTCACTGACGGCGAGGGACTTCTGAAGATGCCATCCCGAGAAATTCGAGGCCGCGATATAACGCAGCTTTCCTTGACGCACCGCATTGTCCAAGGCAGAAAGCGTCTCTTCAGCCGGAGTAAGCGCGTCGAAGCCATGCATATGATAGACGTCGATATAGTCGGTCTTCAGCCGCTTCAAGCTTCCATCGATCTGACGAGTCAGGTGCTCCCTTGACGAACCAACGTTGTTGGGACCTTCTCCGAAGGGAAACGTGGCTTTGGTGGAAATGAGCACCGTTTCTCTGGGCACGTGTTGGATTGCCTGGCCAAGGATCTCTTCCGAAAGCCCTTGCGAGTATATATCGGCGGTATCGAAAAAATTGACTCCGGCTTCCAGGCAGATGTCGATGAGCTGCGTTGCCTCCGCGACGTCGGTTTCGCCCCATGCCCGGAAAAACTCGCTTCCACCACCGAACGTGCCAGTGCCAAAGCATAGAACCGGAACCTGCAGGCCACTCTTTCCAAGCTGTCGAAATTCCATGTAAGTGTGATGACCGGCGCTACCGTTTGGTCGCAACATCGTCGGGCGCCTCGAGGTGCGACAATCCGTGACAGCATCCTAGACGAGTTCCATTTCGACCCAACCCAACCGCTCCGGCTTATGGTGCGGAGCAAGCCAGGATCAGACCTGTGAGCAGCCCTCGCTGCCACTCCAGGACAATCCAGACTGCGACAAATCCATTCTTTCCATTCTTGCCCGAGACTTGCTTCGCTTGGGCACGTCTTGAGATTGCGAATCCGCCACGATAGCATCGGCTCATTGTCACCCGCCGGCCTGCCTTCTGCTTTCTGCCGCCTGCCTACTGCTCTCGTGTTCATCCATAACGCCGCAACCCTTATCCAGCAAATCAGGTACGCGCCCGCCTTCCAGTTATAATGAGCCTAGCTTATGAAGTACAAGCCCGCGGTTCTCTTTTTCGGCCTCGTTGTGTTCTGCGCGGCCCAACGAAAAGATTTCGAACAGCCTGCCATGCGCCCCGCGCGCGGGACCAAAGGTGCGGTTGCGTGTGGCAGCGAATATGCGGCCGAAGCCGGAATGCGCATTTATTTCAACGGCGGGAACGCGGTGGATGCCGGCATCGCCACCATGTTCGCGGCCTCGGTCGCCGAGTTTTCGCATTTCGGGCTGGGTGGTGAGGCGCCGATTCTGATCCGTACCAAGGCCGGCAAGATTTTCGCCATCGCAGGAGTCGGCCCCATGCCCAAGCTGGCTACGGCGGAGCTTTTCCGCGACCGCAGGCCGAAGCCGGGTGAGATCCTGACCATGGAACCGGGTGGATTGAAGGGCATCATTCCGGTGGCCGGCATCATGCCCGCGCTGGTTCCGAGCATGGTGGACGCGGGGCTAGTTGCCCTGCGGGATTTCGGCAGTAAATCGTTCTCTGAGGAAATTCAGCCTGCAGTAGAGTTGGCGGACGGACTAGCCATTGATGAGATGCGCGCGGGCACCATCGCGCGCGTGCGCCGATTCCTCGATCTCTGGCCGGATTCGAAGAAGACGTTCATGCCCGACGGCCAGGTTCCGATGCCCGGCGAGATTTTCCGCCAGCCAAACCTGGCGAAGACGCTGCGAGCCATGGCGGCAGCCGAGAAAAAAGCTCTCGCGGCCGGAGCCAGCAGAGTGGCAGCCATCGACGCAGTTCGGGACTTTTTCTATCGTGGCGATATCGCGCACCGGATTGACGCCTTTATGCGCGCCAACGACGGGCTGTTGCGCTACGAGGACATGGCGGCATTCAAGCTGGAACCTGAAGAGCCGGTTTCCACCGATTATCACGGCTACAAAGTTTACAAGCCTGGTTTCTGGAGCCAGGGCCCCGCGATGATCGAAGCGCTGAATATCCTGGAAGGCTACGATCTGCGGTCGCTGGGCGTGAATTCCTCCGAATATATCCACAAAGTGGTGGAAGCGCTGAAGCTGTCCTACGCCGACCGCGATACTTACTACGGCGATCCGAAGTTCAACCACATTCCCACCGATGTGCTGCTGTCCAAGACCTACGCGGCCGAGCGCCGCAAGCAGATCGGCCACAACGCGTCGCTCGATTTCGTTCCGGGCACAATCAATGGAAAGCAGGGACGGCATCCCACGGAGATGGAGATTGCGCGCACCAAGATCGACGACGAACTGATGGCCAGGGACACCACCTGCGTGGATGCGATTGATAAGGATGGCATGGTATTCTCGGCGACACCGTCCGGTGCGTGGCTGCCGTCTGTGATCGCGGGGGACACGGGCATTCCACTTACCGAGCGCGCCCAGCAATTCATCCTGGTGGATGGATCGCCGAACGAACTGGCCGGCGGCAAGCGCCCGCGCGTTACGCTTAGCCCAACCATCGTTACCGAACAGGGCAAGCCGTTTCTGGCGCTGTCCACGCCTGGAGGCGACAATCAGGAGCAGAGCTTAATCCAATTGTTCTTCAATGTGGTGGAGTTTGGCATGAATGCGCAGGCCGCCATTGAAGCTCCCCGCTTCCAGACCCGCCACCTGGTTTCAAGCTTTGACAATCACGCCTGGAATCGCGGCGATTTACTTTTAGACGAGCGCATCCCGGCCGCTACCGTCGCCGAACTTTCAGCGCGCGGGCACCGCGTGGGCACGCGATCGCGATGGTCCAGTGGCGCCGCTCCCGTGATGGTACGGATGATGCCCGACGGCGTGATCGAGGCTGGCGCGGATCCCTACGGTTATCGCGTGGCGCATGCGTATTGAATGTGCCTGGGGAAACGCTATCGCTTTTCGATGAGCTTCCGGAATACGAACGCACGCCATTAGGCTTGAAGCTCGCGTCGCTTGCTTCCAAAGGCGTGTTCATTGGGACCAGTTCCTGGAAGTATCCGGGGTGGCTCGGGCAGGTTTATACCGAAAGCCGCTACATGTCGCGCGGCAAATTCTCCGAGAAACGTTTTCAAGCTGAATGCCTGGCTGAGTACGCCGCCACTTTTCCGGTGGTTTGCGGAGATTTTTCGTTCTATCAGTTTCCTTCCGAACAATACTGGCAGCGCTTATTCCGCTCCGCGCCCGCATCGTTGAAATACGCTTTCAAAGTACCGGAAGAGATTACCGTGAAGATGTTTCCCATCCATCCGCGCTACGGTGCGCGCGCGGGCGAGAGCAATCCGGCATTCTTGGACGCGATGCTGTTGCGCAACGCATTTCTCGATCTGCTGGAACCATACCGGGAACAGATCGCGGTGCTCGTTTTCGAGTTCGGAACGTTCGGCAAGCAGACCTATCGTGACGTGGGCGCCTTTCTGGGCCAACTGGATCCGTTCCTGGCCGCTCTTCCGGCGGGGTTTCGTTACGGCGTTGAGATCCGGAATCAGGAATTCCTGACCAGCGAATATTTCAAATGTCTGCGTGGGCACCGCGTGGCGCACGTATTCAACGCCTGGACTCGTATGCCCGAGCTCAGCGAGCAGATGCTCTTACCGGAAGTCTATACAGCCGACTTCACGGTGGCGCGGGCGCTGCTGCGAAAGGGACGGCCTTATGAGGCGGCCGTCGCAAAATTCTCACCGTACGAGCAAATTCAGGATCCAAATCCGGAAGCCAGGCAGGCGCTACGAAACCTGATTTCGCGCGCGCGAGAGCGGAGCGAGCCATCCTACATCTTCGTGAACAACCGTCTGGAAGGGAACGCGCCGCAGACCATCGAAGCGATTGTTGATTAACGCGGTATACTGTCCTACGGCAATCTGAATGCGTCTGCGCTTCTGGGGTACTCGAGGATCGATCGCGGCGCCGGGCCCCGGCACCAATCATTACGGCGGCAATACATCCTGCATTCAGCTGACGACCCATGACGGTAAACATGTGGTGCTGGATTGCGGCACGGGCGCGCGGCTGCTGGGGAACCAAATGATTGCGGATGCAACGGGACCAATTTCGGCCTCAATTTTGCTCACCCATACACATTGGGACCACATTCAAGGATTCCCATTTTTCGCGCCGCTGTTCGCGGCGGGCAATCATTTCGACGTGTACGGTCCCGAAAAATGCCACCTATCGCTCCATGACGTGCTATCCGGCCAGATGGAACACCACTATTTTCCTGTGGAACTGGACCAGCTCGCGGCGCGAATCACTTATCGGGATCTGACGGAAGGAATCCACCAGATTTGTGGAATGAAGGTGGGAGCCCAGCACATGAATCATCCGTCGCCTACGCTCGGATACCGCTTTGAGTACCGGGGCGTTTCGGTTCTTTATCTGGCGGATCATGAGCCGTTCGCCGAAGGTGTGTGGCGGGATGGCGCGGAGCCGGGCCGGATCGAGTCCATTCTGGAGCCGGGCGATCGCCGCCACGCCGAGTATTTGAAGGATGCGGACGTGCTGATTCATGAGGCGCAGTACACGCCCGAGGAGTACGTAACCAAGCGGAATTGGGGCCACAGCACGTATAAATACGTGGTGGAGTTGGCTGCAGCGGCTGGAGTACGCCGGCTGTTTCTCACGCATCACGATCCATCGCACGACGATGCTTTCGTAGCGGACATTGAGCGGCGCGCACGCCAGTTGGCGCAGCGTCTTGGGTCGAACATGGAAGTCTCGTGCGCCTATGAAGGCTGCGAGATCGAAGTAGGATAAGCCTCCGGCTTGTCCAGGGCAAGCCGGAGGCTTGCCCTACGCGGTTAAGCTAAAAACCAGTTCTTCCATCACCACGCGATCGTCGGGACGGGCGTCCCGAAGCGCTCGGTCGGCGGACGAAACCTTCTCGATGGCGCGCGCCAGGCGCCCGGCGGAGAATGCCGTCACGGTTTGATTAATCTGCTCGGCGCGATCGCGCCAGACGCGAATGCCCAGCTTGGTGAAATGAGCCTGGATCTGCTGAGAGGTGCGCAGCCCGGCCTCGTGCGCAACCATGGCCAGGCGAAATTGTGTCGCGAGGAAGGTGAGCGCCAATGGTAAATACTCGCCTTCGCGCAGCAGCGTATCCAGGTGGCCCAGCGAGCGCTTCCGGTCGCCCCGCCCAAGTGCGGAAACCAGCGCGAAGATGGTGGTGGCCTGTGCGTTCGGCACCAGCTGCAGAATGTCGTCGGCCGTGACTTTGCGATTCGTGCCCACATAGAGACGCAGCTTCTCAATCTCATTGACGACGCGGCTGGCATCGGCGGCAAGCGAATCCACTAATAGCCCGACTTCGGAAAGCCCAATCTGTAAACCGGCTTCACTCGCCAGGTCCTCCGCGAGATGGCGCGCTGATTCCACTGTGTACGGCCGGAACTCCACGACCTCGGGAATACACGAAAAGAATTTTTGGACGCGCTCCATCTTGGCGCGTTCCTCGCCTTCGAAATCGTAACGGCTGGACACGAATATCAGGACCGTTCCCGGAGTTGGGTCTCGCACGTATTCGGCCAGGTCGGCAGCGCCTGCGCTCTCCTCCTGACTGGCCGACCGCCCGCGGGGCAGCGCGGCTTCAGCGCCCGAAACCCAGATCACTCGCTGTGGCGCGAACAAAGACATGGAGCGGGCGTCATCCAGGATGGCGGCGAGCGTACTGGTTTCCATATCGTGCCGCGATAGACCGTTGTCGCGATCCTCCGGAGCCAGAATTTTCTCCACTAGGGCGCGGCGGCAAATGCCGAGTTGATACAACTCCGGTCCAAGGAATAAGGAAACCGGCGCGGGCGGTCCCTTGCGAATACGCTGGAGGTACTGCTCGGGGCTCATCAAAAGTTTTCCAGGATTGAAGTGACCAGGTCGCGTGCCACGTCGCGGGCCAAGCGGTCGAGCGCGGCGTCGCTCTCTTCAAAATAGGTATTGGCATTGATGCTGAGCTCGTAGCGCTGGTGCACCTCGTAGCTCGGGCGTGTATAAATCACTTTGCCGGTTGCCCGTTCGGTCAGGGTGATTTGAAGCGTCACATTCACCTGCAAACCGCTGGCGCGGCCGGTTTGCTGATCGACGGTGGTGGGATAAGCGACATAGTTGACGATGGCGCCACGCAAAACCGCGTCGGCTTGATTCTGATCGTTGACGATTTGATAGCGCGTCCGGGTGATGAATTCGCGCGAGATGGCTTCGGGAAGATGGTCGGTGAGCTTGTAGCGGGTCGTGATGTTGCCGAATGGGGGGATAGCGATGGTGTGCACGGTCTTGGGGACCAGATCGGCTTTGCCGGCTACGTGGTAACCGCAGGACGTGAGGGCGAGCGAAAACATTATTAGCCGCCGATGAACGCCGATAAACGCGGATAAAAACGAATTAGATCTGCGTTCATCTGCGTTCATCGGCGGCCTAATTAAGAGCTTCACGCACTACCTCCACTACGTTTTCGGCCGTGATCCGCAGATTGTCGGTTACTATCCAGAACCAAAATGCGCGCGGATGGTTGCGATCGGGGGCTATGGCTCCTACAGTGATTCCGCGCTGACCCGCCACGCCGACGTTCGACGGCGGCTCCTGGCCGCTCACGCGGACATCGATGTCATTCGATGCCAGAGCGTCCGTTATCGCATCGATGCCCGGATTCTCGTCGAATTCGACCCAGACCGAAATGCTGTAGCCGTGAAATACCGGGGCATGCATCACTCGGAGCGATGGCATGGGCACGTTTCCTTCGGTTGCCAGAAGGCTGGCCAGATGACGATCGATTTTTAGTTCTATCTCATCCAGCTTGTGGGGCGAGTCCGAGCCGTATTTGGGCAGGAGGTTGAAGGCGACCTGCGTGTCATAAATCTCTTTAGGGAGCGGCTTAAACGACAATAAAGCGACGGTTTGTTTTTGCAGTTCATCGATGCCGGCATGGCCGCGCTCGCTGGCGGGCTCAAAAATTTCGCAGACTGACCGCCGAATTACTCCGGCTTTGCGCAGGTGAGTAAGGAACAAAGCGATTGCAATCGCTGCTGGATGCGCTATCTCCTGAATGGCTGCAGCCGGGTCCATTCCCGGCGGCTCTGCCATAGGCGCACGCAGCCTAGTTCCCGGGTGATCCTCCAAACCACCGTTCACATCGATCACCACGGGCGCTGGTTTGACGCTTTCGATCTGTTCATATGCTTTGCGGCTGGATTCCTGTTTCCCCGCCAGAACCACCACCTCCGCCGAGCCGAGGTCCGCCATCTCGATGGAATTAATTACCACCGGTTCGTCGCGTACGGCTGCGATGATACTTGTGTCGGGGGCGTCTGTCGAAGCGATCAATTTGATATTCACGGCGAGGGTGCTTCCCTCCAGCAGCTCGCGAACTTCCTTGCCAAGCAGGGATTCTCCTCCGACGATGGCGAGAGTGGGCCGTTGCGTGCCCCGATGCAAGTGCATACTAAGTAACCTGGTGCTCCGCCGGCTGCGGCCGCGGCGGATGGGGACGGAACCGGCGGCGGATGATCCCGCCGGCGCGAATGCCGATACCGGAGGCGACATATAGCGAGGAGATGGTTAGCAAAACGGGTTGGGAAAAATTCCAAATCACATAAATGAGCACGCCGAACACGATGACGGTGAGTGGCGAGCGAGGACCGGTGAGGCTGATCTCCTTGAAACTCGGATACCGCCAGGTGCTGACCATCAAAAAGGAGAGGAGCGCGAGCAATGCGAGCCAAGCCGCGGAGAGGGTCCACCATGTGAGCGGTACGCTATCGGACGCGTAGACGACGGCGGCGACCAGCGCGGCGGCTGCAGGGATCGGCAAACCGACGAAATACTTGCGGTCGGGCCGGCCGGGGTTCTTGGGAACCGGATTGGTCTGAACGTTGAAACGTGCCAGACGCGCCGCGCCACAGAGCAGAAACAGGAACGCGATGAAGTAGCCGGCGCGATGATCGGGCAGAAACCCGACGCCCTTCACGAATTGAACACCCCAGGTGAAGGCGAGAACGGCGGGCGCGATGCCGAAGGTGATGACGTCGGCAAGCGAATCCATCTCGCGGCCGAAATCGCTGACGGTATTTGTCATGCGGGCGATTCTGCCGTCCAGGCCATCCAAAACAACGGCGACGCCAATAGCCTTGGCAGCTACTTCGAAGTGGGGATTGTTGCCGAGTTGTCCCGTTGCGCCGAGCAAAGCGCCCTCAATGGCGCGGATAATCGCGATGAAACCGAGAAAGATGTTGCCGGCGGTGAACAGGGTGGGCAGCGCGTAGGCGGCGCGGCGGGGACGCCGCGAGGGCGAGCGGGGATCGAAGAATCGCTGCTTGAAGGTGAGGCGTGGCATCAGGCTTGTCTCCTGCGCGCCAGGATGCTGGAGCCGCCCGAGACATGCTGGCCGGGCTGCACTGTAATTTCCCATTCGGGTCCCAGGAAGACATCCACGCGGGAGCCGAACTTGATCAGGCCGACGCGTTCGCCCTTGGAAACCTGGTCGCCGGGTTTTTTATAGCAAACGATGCGGCGTGCGATCAGGCCGGCGATTTGGGAGAAGGCGACGCGGGAGCCTTGGCCTTCGATGGTGAAGGTATTGCGCTCGTTTTGAGAACTGGCCACTTCGCGGCTGGCTACCAGAAACTCGCCCTTTTTGTACTCGATGTTGGTGATGGCGCCCGCGATGGGGGCGCGGTTCACATGCACGTCGAAGATGTTCAGGAAGATGCTGATGCGCGCGGAAGCGGGATCGTCGTTGCGGATGGCGACCACTTTTCCGTCGGCTGGGGAAACGGCGACGGCTCCGTCGGGGATGACGCGTTCAGGGTCGCGAAAGAAATAGAGGCAGAAAACGGCCAGAAGAAACAGTGGAATACCAAACGCAGGCCGGCTCAAGTACCACACTGCGGCGCCGCCGGCGCTGAGCGCGAGGGCATAGTAGATCCCGTCGATCACCATGG
>CABEDY010000376.1_pt1 | contig 19287 bp, 24 predicted proteins | sample 3423171 | NCBI WGS metagenome assembly CABEDY01 (sample SAMEA5534333, study PRJEB31848) | metagenome | biome: tundra; feature: field; material: soil | place: USA | collected 2013-05 | depth 0.15 m | reverse complement strand
CATGCAGTTCGCAGCTGCGGAGCCATTCCCGAACAGGACACGACTCCGCCTCCGGTTCCGGCGTCATAGGCGTCAAGGAATTGATCCGAAATTCTTTGACTCGTGGTCCAGAAACGGCGTTCGCGTCCACCATGCTCGGGGGCTGCCGATGTCCGTACTTGCGGCAAAGGAGGCCGCATGTATGGCAAGTCGACAGAAGAGGGCAAGACGCCCGCTCGCAAAGATGGTCCTGCGCCTACCGGATCTGGAGCAATCGAAGAACGCGGTGTTGAATTCGTTGGCGGCGCCGAGCTCCCGAGAATCGTACCGCCACGCGATGGAAGAGTTCATCGGTTGGTATTGTTCCGAACCGCGATTGTCCTTCAGCCGAACCGTTGTCCTTCGATATCGGTTCTTCCTGGAACAAAGGAACCTTGCGCCCTCGACGATCCGGAGGGTGACCGGCTCACCAACATATGCCGCCAGCGTTGTAGAGATGTAGCGAAGGGAAATTGATTCTACACCTATCTATCGCTCCTGAAACCACCTGCCGATGGGTACTGAAGCATGGTGGTCACCACGATAGCAGGTGTTTTGGACGCCCTCGGGGCCGGAGTATCAAGCGAGGAAGTTCAACTCGCCGTGAAGGGATTGCCAATCTATCAGCGCTACACTGTGCTTTGCTCTGCATGTTACATGCGGGACGAGATCGCGGTGACTTGCCCAGAGCGGGCCAACAGCCTCGGCGAGATTGTGACAAAGAGTTGTCCTTTCTACTTCTCGGGACGGCGAACTTGTCCGCGACCACTTGTTTCCCAGCACCGGTCGGGGCCTCTGTAACCAAGGCCCGTGTGATGGACTCGCCACCAATGGGGGCCGCCATGAAGAAACTCACTTCGCTATTCGTTCTTTTCGCAGCGCTTCTGTTCGTTGCGCCTGTCCAGCACATCGTTGCCCAGCAGCCCACGGTGTGGGTTGCCCAGGACCCACTGTCGACGACCGTTTACATCACGAAGACCGGCAAGAAGTACCACAGGGATGGGTGCCGTTCCCTCTCGCAGAGCAAAATCAAGACCACGCTGAAAGAAGCCAAGGCGAAGGGATACACGCCGTGCAAGGTTTGCCATCCGCCCCAGTAGTTGTCTCTTCGTCGCCTTCCTTTGGCTACCTGCGATCGGGGAAGGTGGCGCAGCGGCAAGTATTGTATCTGGGCGAAATCAACGACAGCCAGGAAACGGGATGCGCTCGATCGCGATTTTTCGGCTCAGTATGTGGGTATAGAAAAACCGGAGTGCGCAGACATGTTACCGGCTTGAACCGAGGTCCCCGATTCTCCGCAGCGAATTAATTCCGGTATGGGTCACGGAGATCCCCCGTCGACCGCAAACTGTACTTCGACCGGCTGCGTGGCCGAGTCATGGTCGTATCCCACTGCACTTAAGCTCGCGGTGCTCAAGAGGAAGGACATGCCATTTACGGATGGTTCCAGCCCGATCCAGCGCGCCGCTAACACGCGAATGAAGTGTCCGCTCGAGAAAAGCAGCACATCCCCTTTAACCGCCCGCACGCGGCTTAGCACATGCTCGGCCCGTGCCATTACCTGGGCTGGTGATTCGCCTCCAGGACAACCGTCGCGGAACAGTTGCCAGTCCGGGCGAACCGCACGTATTTCTTTCGTGCGGAGGCCCTCGTACTCGCCGTAGTTCCACTCGACGAGATCGTTATCGACTTCGGCCACGTTCCCGAATCCCGCCAAGGCACATGTCTTACTCGCGCGTTGGAGAGGACTGGTAAACACCTTGGCGAAAACCAAGCCCGTCAGCCGGTCCGCTAATGCTCGGGCGTTACGTTCACCCTGCGGAGTGAGGGGCAGATCGGTAAGGCCTGTATGCTGCCCCGTCACGGTCCACGCGGTTTCGCCGTGCCTGGCGACGTAGATGACAGGAAGATGTTTGTCCATAGTGTGCGCTCGCCGCGTTTTATTATTGCGTGGCGAATCCGGGAGGGAAAAGCGGCCTAAGCTTCGATACGAGCGGTTGTGCGACCGGCGATGTAGGGGCGCTGCTGTCGACGATTTTGCTGTTCTTAATGAGTTTGCCGTAGAGCGCCTTTTTGCCGGATTCATCTGGTTTCAAAGTTGCGCCCTTGCCATTTCCCCAGGCGGCTGAGGTGTCCGACCCTATCGTGAACCGGCCGGAAAGCAGGATGGCGATGTCGATTTTCTCGCCCACTAGCTGGACCCCCAAGCTGTCGCTCTCCAGCGTGATCGCGACGGGGGCTGACCAGGTGTCGCCATTGCGGAAAGAAATGAATACCCGCGGTTAGCCCACGCCAACAACCGCTGCACCCTTTTTGAATCCCGGAATGACAGCAATGAAGCCGGCACTGGCGATTTCTTCCGGCCGGATGCCGCATCTTGAGGAATCCGTGAGTTTGTCGAGAGCGGCGGCGGCCTTTCCCAGTCTCACCAGCGTATCTTCAGCCGCCGCCGGGGGAATACCCGCTGCGATTGCGAAAATGAGAACGACATGCGCGGCTCGTATGCTTTTCTGTGATTTGAATCGTAAGGACTGCATTGATTAAGTACCGTTTCAAACGACAAGAGCCTTGCAGGCGGTTATTTTGTTTGGACGATTTTGGGGAGGCCGCAGCCTAGATGCCGCGATAGTGTTACCGCGAAATGACTATTCGAGAGAGAGCAGGTTATGACCATGTCAGCACAGGCGTCGCAGCAGGTCGAGCCTCCCGACGCGAGTGCCAACGGTCGAAGCCCGGCCGCTCGCGAGGACATCGCTTTACTGGCCTGTGCCCTGTGCCAGGAAAGAGGTTATCCTGAACGTTCATCCGAAGACGACCGGTGGTATTGTCAGACCGACTGCGAACACTAACGTTGGCAAGGGAGTGGTGGGATCGTCTAGGGACCTGATTTTCGGGACAATCCTCCATAGGTGATCCCCCGCCTGTTTCGGCGCGCTGTTAGTTAGTTACGGGGTGGGGCGGACCACTTTGACGAAAGAGGACCTCGATCCAATCTAGCGGCCACGATCCCGGGCTTTGTCGCGTTAGGTTTCCCTCCTGATGTGTTGGCGTTCGAGCGTGATGGCGGTCTCCTCAATCGCCTTCTGATAGCGGCCAAGCCATCCCTTCCATCCCTCATCTTTAGGGATGATGCCACGCCGGATCAGTTTCTGCGCGGTCTCGCGAAGGTGGAGGTTGTTGCGTAAGATCGACTCTGCATCGCCCAATTCATCGATCTCCAACACCGGCCGGCCTGCCGTAAACAGCTTGCGAAGTCGAACGAACGAATTCGTTCGCAGGCCACCGCGATTCCGTGCCGCTTCCATCTCGGGCGTGTAGTAGAGATAGTGAACTCGCGCGTCCGTTCCTTCCAGCATGAGATAACTGCGTCCGGAGAACTCCTCCTCGCCGTGCACCAAGATCCTGCCGTCTAAGGTCGTGAGATCGCGAAAGTCGAGTACCGTCAACTGGAGCCGCTCATCCGACATCAGTGCCCCACGCGCTGCCAGCGTTTTTTGATGGTCAGCACTGCGCTGCATGGCTCGTAGGATATTTTCGAAGTCCCGACGTACGCGCCAAGTCTTTGGACCGGTGGACTCGGCCAGCCCCATCGATTTGAGAACCATCAGCCGCTCCGCCACACGCCGTTCCGTAAGCGATATCCTTGGGCCTAGTTCGGCTCGGATCGGGTCCTTCGTCACCGTGAAGAATGAGGAGTCTTGTTCGCCGCCTTTGTCGGCATCGCGCTTGATAGTGCGATCAAGCGATGTGTAGCGGTGCTGGTGGACCTCCCTTCGCTGTGCGTCGGCCGCATCGAACTCCGTGCGATAACCAAGCTGGCGCGTGCATAAATTCTCGGCGACTTCCCGGATTCCTCCCCTGATGTAATCCCGGCTGAGTCGAACCGACCGCTCCTGCGCTCCGATACCTCGCAGTGCAATATGAACATGAGGGTGCTCGGTGTTGTAATGCGACACCGCGATCCATTCGAGCGGCGTGCCGAGGTCCGTCTGCATTTCTGACATCAGATCCCGAGTCAATCGTTTCAGGTCCACTCGGTCGCCAAACTCGGGGGACACTATCAACTTCCACAACTGCTCATCGCTCGCCTTCTGCCAATGCTCGAGCCGTGTAGCGATGTCGATGCCTTCTTGTCTGGTACTAAACCCGACCGCCTTTGGACCACCCTCGTGCGTGGCACTCTCGCGGGCAACGTAGCGCCCATGGGCTCGCCACTGCCCTTTACTGGTGTTCTTTGAGTACAGGACCCGTACCGCGCACCGCTGGGAGTAAAGGCGAGCGTACGTCATCGCTGTGCCGAACCCAACCACTCGGCGCTTCCGTACGCCGCTCATGCGAGCGTGATGCATGATGATCTTGTACGCGGACGCGTAAACTCGGCGTTCGCCTCGTGCTGCCGGCTTTCGCGGCCGAAGCCGGAATTCCCGCTCTTTGTCTTTATTTTTCTCCACGGCTCATCAAGTCCTCCATCGCTATGAGCGAGTCACTGAGCATCGCGTGGCCCGCAGTATTGAGCAGCCGGGCGTGGCGGTTTCGCGCTTCCGCAAGGGCCGGTTCCAGGGCCGTCCCACGCGGCTCGGACACGCAGGTGAGGAAGACCTTCGCCAAGCTATCGACTAAAGCGAACAGGCGCCTGTTGCGCTCGCTCAATGCGGCGGACGTCCTGGCGCACTTCCAGGATGCTTGCGACAATCTGCTCCTCGGCGCGACCGAGGCCCTCCCGGCCGTGACCCAGTTCCTTGTTGATCGCTGCACGAAGAAAGGCGCTCGGACTAGAATAGCCTCCCAGCTTTGCGGCGGATTCAATTCGTTCATCTGTTGCTGAAGTCAGTCGAATGGTTCGTCTCGGCATCGGCCGCCCTTCCCCTTCATAGGGGATGAAACGGCGCCTTTGGGACACTACTGGCATGAAAAAGGAGGACGTCCGACGAGTGGCGGACGAAGACGTGGAGGTGACTGACGAGTGAAGTATCTGTGAATCAGTAGTCTACAAACCAAAAACAACCAACTCGTCAGCCTTTATGTTCCACTACCCGTGTTTGTTGGCGGAAAGTGGTTGTTGGGAGTGCGGTCGCTGCCGCAATTCGCCACCTTTTGCCACCAAATGCCTCACTCGTGCCACCTGCCGGCGAAAATGCCACATATCGCCACAATCTGCCGCCTTTTGCTCTTTGGAGTCCTTGGAGTGCCCCCCGAAATTGAGACAGCGGAAATTGCGACACTTTGCACGTGTCCCAAAATCCCTCCGCCATTCCCCTAGTGGTGGAACCGCCGAACGGAGGCGGCTGATCAAATGACAGTGCGGACGGGAGCAAATGACTCGGATAAACGAAGCGGGAAATGGGTCACGCAGGCCCGAAACCGCCTCGCTGCGCGGCGCGAGGAAAAGCCGGTCACCAAAGCTGGACAGATTCGAGCACTGTGGCGGGAGATTGAAGGAGCCCTGGCCGATGGTCAGAGTCTGAATAGCATTCGCGAATGGCTTGAAGAGGAAGGCGTAACAGTCACGCGTGCAACTCTGAGTTCCTATAAGAGGCGATTCCGCCGCAGAGAAGAGGCCAACCGCAAGACAGAGGCATTAGAGGCTTTGCTCCGACAAACTGGTGCCGCTCTACAAACGCCGGACCGGGCGCAAGAAGGATCGCCAGAACCGCCACGCGTGGCCGGCAAACCTACACGAGACCCTTTCGCCCAGGCGCGATGGGCACTTGAAAAGACCTTCGATATCCGGACCATCCACGGCGATGGCGATCCTACCGGCAGAAACCTAGTTTGACAAAGGAGACGACCACAATGTCGAAATCAAATCCCGCTGAGATCCACGCTCCCGCAACGCGAGGGGCCATCCACCTCGTGATGCAGGGAAAAGGAGGCGTTGGCAAAACCCTGGTCTCGACTTGGCTGGCTGAGTACTTGCTTACACGCAGAAAGGAAGTTCGGTGCATCGATGGCGACCCAGTAAACAGATCTCTGGTCCAATATGCCGCTCTGAATGCGGACAAGCTTGACCTGGTTAACTCCGACGGAATCGTGGATCGCACTCGCTACGATGTCCTGCTCGAAAGATTCGCGAACGAAGAGTCAACATTCTTGCTAGACAGCGGTGTAACGGTCTTCTTGCCGCTCTGGAGCTACATCGTCGAGACCGAGATGATCCGAGTACTGCGCGATCTGGGCAAACGACTCTATGTTCATTGCGTGGTGTGCGGCGGCGAAATGCTGAACGATACGCTGGTGGGATTCGAAACCCTCGTCCCAAGTTTTTTGTTCGAGTGTTGAGTGACTTTCTACAAGGGACAGAATGAAGAAAGAGAAGTTCGAAACACGGTGTAAAGAGATGCGGCATCAACAGCATCCGCCGGCCGATCCTCCGCTCAGTAAAGCCATGTCGTCTTTTACTGATCCAGTGTCGAATGGTCCTGGCAATCACAGAAATATCGCATACGTCTCAAAAGCGCTTGGTGTTAGTTACTCCACAGCCCGGCGACTTCTGATTGCGGAGAATGTTGGGCGCTACAGTGGCACTACGGGAGAGGGTCCTCCAGTCTATCCCGGAACACCAGTAAAACGATTCCAGCGAGTCCGGATGACGTATCTTATCACCGATGCAGACATTGACCGCATCAAACAGAAGATGCGGGGCGAATGTTGAGTACCTTTTTACTCCGTTGTTCCCGGCTGGGCATATGGCGTTGGACAACCGGATCGAATCTGTGCAGCGCTTCCAAAGTCGCCGTTGCTTGTCGGCGGCGCAATTCGTCGAACTGTGAGTAATACTTGGTCACCGTGTTTGGATCATCACCAAGAATATCGGCGATCCGCCGAACTGGAACATCTTCCAAGTACAGATCCCGCACTAGCGTGTGTCGCCACATATGGGGGATTGCTGTTGATGCCCAGAAAGTCTGTGCTTCAGATTTCAGTTTTCCGCCTGATTTCCTTCGACCGGTTTTTTCGAAGAGCCTGATCCTAGAGTTAATGAACAACTTCTGCATCCGGTCTCGGTAGGTGTCCACTCGACTTTCCGGGTTACCCTTCCCGGACCAAAAGTAGTATTCCGATTCCACGGGCAACTCTTGCAGCATCGTCCAAACGAATCGAGGCACACTCGTATGGGCGATCTTCGCAGTTTTCCATCGTTCTTTGCTAATAGGAACTTCCGACGACTTGGGGTCGGGCCCGCTAAGGTCAGAAGGACGGAGCGTCACGACGTCTACAATTGCCATACCGCTGAACTTTATCACGTACATCAGGACACGGGTCCTGGCCGATGCGTCTAGGTCCTGTGTGTTCTCACGGCGGAAAATTTCATCGGACTGATCTACAGCATTAAAGAAACGCGCAACTTCGTCGGGGGTGAAAACGGGAATCGGTTTATTTCTTGCTTCCTCTACGTCTCTTGGAGTCCATGTTTTTTGCAACGTCGCAGCGATGTTCTTGGGTATGATGTCCTTCCTATCGCAGTAGCCCCAAAACTCCTTGACGATCTGACGATCCCTCGTCCTCGTGCTCAATTTCCCTTTGAAGGAAGACACAAATTCGTCCAGGTCGGTGCTCTCGATCTGGGTCATGGGCGGGTCCTCAACACCATGTCTCTGTTCGAGAAACGTCGTTTGCCTCTCTGCCAATACTCTTCTTAACATCCGCTGCCGTGCGGGGCTCGTCTGTTTCTTGGTTGCCAGGAACAATGCCGTCGCCTCGCGCAAGCTCTTGACCGGTTTGGACACCTTGCCCGGTTCCAGCACGAACTGAGTTTCCCGTAGAGTGAGCCTGGCGGTTGCGATCCGTTCATCGCTTGTTCCGGTTTTTTCTTTGAAGACCCTGCCCTTCTTGAGTGGGTGCGGGCCGATGATGGTGAAGCGGCAATGGGGCTTCTTCTTGCTTCCTGGTAGGGTCTTACATTTGAAATCCGCTTCCGATGCCGTTCCGCATTGGTTGGGGTTATGACGTTTGATGAGTCTCAGCACGTCCGAATCGTACCATAAACTCAACCCCAAAATAGCACCATACAAGAAGCAACGTTAGTAAAGCATTGATTCTAAGCGTTGTATCTTGGTGCCCGGGGTGGGACTTGAACCCACACTCCCGTTGCCGGAAAAAGGATTTTAAGTCCTTTGCGTCTGCCGATTTCGCCACCCGGGCCCGCGGTGCTACGACCTTCATTATAGTGAAGGAACCGGCAACGGCTCTATGGGTGCGACTTGATAACGTACCACAAAGGATCTCGGGGATCGATCCCCGTTTGTCGCTTCTGAAACTCAAACAGCCGCTCGACGCCGCCGGTAAATAGCGCAGATCCCTACCATCGCCGCAGCCATTACGCCGCCCATCCCCGGTTCTGGAACGGTGGACCCTCCACCGCCGCCGGACACCAGCGTGTCGCTCAAGGTAATGGCGGCATAGTCAATCTCCGTGGGCTCGTAAGGAGACCCGGTACCCTGGGTCGTCAGGACGATTTCCAACGGGTCTCCTAACCCAACCGGGTTGGCCCCTGTGCTGAAGATGAACTTGAATTGCGTGAAGTTTCCGACGGTCATACTATTGCAGCTGATGTCTCCGCCAGGCAACCCCACCGGAGTAAGGATGTTCCCGCCTGCCTCCACCGCTGCATCGGCGCCACCGCAGCTGGTCCCGGCTCCGAAAGCGTCGTCTGCCCGTAAACCGCTGTAACCGGTGAATGTGTAGGTGTCATTGGCTTGCAAGGCGGCGGTGAGGATCTGGGATATGTATGCGGTGGTCCCATCCCCGAGGACCTGTGCGACGTTGGCCCCGCCGGGAACGCTGCCTGTATACGATGCCGTTGTGGGGTTGTATACGCTGTATACGGTGAATGGGACTTGGTTTTCGGTCCAGTCGGTAATCGGACCGAACGGATACCCTGAACTGGTCCCCGGGCTCAGGGTCTGGTCTTCGAAGCTGGGGTTTAGGATCGTTATTGGGTCAGCCTGAACCGCGCTCGCGGCGCAGACCAAAATCGCGGCGGGAACGAGTCGCCAAAGGTTCATATAATTTCCTCTGTAGGGCAGAATTTCCGCGTTGCGCAGAAGATCTACGATAACCGCCATCGCAGAGAGAAAACAAGGGACAAGGGGTAGTGCTACCGTAGCACCGCCGGCGGTAAGTCATGGTATTGCTGGAAGGTTGCATCGTTCAGAAAAAACACGTAGCCTGAAGGTTCCCAAAGGCTGGTGCCCCGAAAAATGCCTGCGCAACCAGATCTCGATAGACGGGCGAAAGCTGAAGCCGCCAGTGAAATCCCGCGTGATGCGGTGCTTGCCGCACTCAACCAGGTGGTATCGAGTGAAGTGTTCGGCAAGACCGAGCGGCCCGCGCCAAGCGAATTCTGCTACTTGAGCGCGATCAGATACGCCCAGCTCCGGAACAAATATACGCCGAATTAGTGAAGCAACGAGCCACCTTCCCAGACCTCGCGAAGATCGATGAAATCTGGTTCGTGAACACCGCTTTTTACGACACCAACAAATCAGTTGACTTCGTGCTCATTGACGATCAAGGGAGGGTCATAACATCAATTTTCCGGAACGGGGAACTGATACAGGAAATCGGCCGAACGAATCAGTCGATCCGGTGACTGTTGGTAATGCCCCTGTCGAACCACGCAGGAAGAAATCGCCGAACGGTACGTAACCCTGGACATCCAGCCGAATGTAGCCAGCTAGGATCAGTAAAGATAAACCCGCGAAGTACCACGCCCGTCAGACCTCTGTTTCAAAGACTCACGGGCGCGCGTTTACACTACACTCACACCGCCGCTCGGCGCCGTCTGTAAATAGCACAGATCGCCACCATCGCACCAGCCATCACAACGCCCATCCCCGGCTCGGGAACAGTGGACCCTCCACCGCCGCCCGAAACCAGCGTGTCGGTCAATGAAAGCTTATCGAAGTCGATCTCAGAGGGCTCGAATATCGATCCGGACCCGTTAGCAGTCAGAACGATGCCCAACGATTGCCCTAGCAGAGCCGGGTTGACGCCCGCGCTGTTGAAGGTCACAGTGAATTCCTGGAAACTGCCACGAACACTCGGACACGTGACGGTGGTTTCGTTGCGGAGAGAATTAAGGACGGTCCCACCCGCCTCCAGGGTGATGTTTGAGCCATTGCATCCAAGGCCGGGAGCGAGAACACCGGTGTCATCTCTTAAACCTTCCCACGCCGTAAGTGTGTAGGTATCGTTGGCCTGCAGGGTGGCGCTGAGCGTCTGGGATATCGAAACGCTATTCGCGACGCCCTGAAGAAACGCTACGTTAACGCCGTCGGGAACGCCGCCGGGAACGCCGCCGGGATATGAGACGGTTGTGGGGTTGTAGACACCGAAAGCACCGCCTTGGCCCACGTTCCCATTGAAGCCAAGGGAGAGGTGGTTGTCGCGGTCCAGTCGGTAATGCCGCCGTATGGATATGTTGTACCGGTGCCCGTGCTAAAAACCTGGGCTTCGAAGCTGGGGTTGAGAATGGTGATTGTGTCAGCCTGTACCGCATTTACTGCGCAGGCTAGAATGGCGGCGGGAACGAGTCGCCAAAGGTTCATATAATCTCCTCCGATGCAGAGCTCTCGCGTAATGCGGAAGGTCGAGCATAACCACCGGCACCAAGGGAAAACAAGAGACAAGGGGTAGTGCTACCCGTAGCAGCGCGGGCGGTAAATTCTGGTATTGTCGGAGGATAGCGGCGTACAGAAAAACCACCTAGCCTTAGAGTTCCAGAGGATTCTTCTCCGCGCAAAATGCCTTCCCAACCAGACCTCGATAGACCGGTGAAGGCGGTAGCTGCCGGCGACATCCCGCGGGATGCGGTGCTAGCGACGCTCCACCAAGTGGTCGCCAGTGAAGCGTTTGGCAAGAGCGACCGGGCGGCCCGTTTCCTGAGATATCTGGTCGAGACCGCTCTTCGCGGCGAAGCCCCGCTTCTTAAGGAAAACGTCCTGGGCGTGGAGGTATTCGATCGCCCTGCCACTTGGGACCCGCGGCTGGATCCTATCGTCCGGCAAGAAGCCGGTCGCCTGCGGAAACGGCTCGCTAAGTACTACGAAAACGGTGGAGCGCCGGCCGAGATCCGGATCGAACTGCCCGTCGGCACCTATGTACCGGTTTTTCGACGACAACCGGCCCCAATCGAACCCGCGCCAGCTCAAAGCCGGGCGCCGGAACATGTTCCGGCCGCGAGATCGCGAGTTTGGTACCTACACGGCTGCCGGAATCCTGTGTTTTGCCGGAGCAGTCATCGCGTGGCGCAGTCTCTCTTCGTATCGATCGGCGCCCTCCGTCGCGGTTCTCCCCTTCGTGAACCTGACCATATGCGGAGAATGTCAGACGGCCTTGCGACGACGGCGGTAAATAGCGCAGATCCCTAGCATGGCGGCACCCATAACGCCCACCATCCCCGGTTCTGGAACAGTGGACCCGCCACCGGAAGTCGAAGGCGAAAACACAGCGAAATAGTCCCCGGGGGCGCCGATGTCACTGTTCGGTACGGTTGTGGCATAACACGTTCCGGTGGTCCAAGTATTCCCACACAATACGAATTCCTCGGTCTGGTATCCGGTAGTGTACAGGTTACAGACACCGGCTCCCGCATCCACACAATACCATTCCCCGCTCCCCGCCTCTGTATTGTTCACTGCGGATGATACTATACGGTATGTGCCGAGGGCAGTCGCTATCGCCGCGGCGGCGTTCGGGGCCTCAGAGTTTGTATTGAACGGAGACGGGCCACTGTCCGTGAGTGCGAATGTCACGTTGTATTGGGTCGAAACGATAGTTAAGTCTTGAATTTCCGTTACGTACCCTCCCGAAGAACAAACGGTGGACCCTCCGCATAGTAAGGTGTCGGCGTGAGCTGCTGTGCTGCCCAAGGCCGTAAATAGTAATACCACGAGTATCATCGTTCGCATTTCTGAAATTTCCTCCGATGCAAATTTTCCGCGTGATGCGGAAGATCGACAATAACCGCCATCACAGAGAGAAAACAAGGGACAAGGGGTAGTGCTACCGTAGCACCGCAGGCGGTAAGTTATGGTATTAGTGGGGGGTAGCAGCGTTCGGAAAAAACGCGTAGTCTGAAGTTCCAGAAGGTTGGCTCTCCTGAAAATGCCTGCGCAACAAGATCTCGGTAGACTGGCGAATCCGGAAGCTGCCGGTGAAATCCCGCGCGACGCGGTGCTCACAGCACTCCAGCAAGTGGTGTCGAGTGAGGCGTTTGGCAAGACCGAGCGTCCCGCCCGATTCCTGCGGTATCTGGTCGAGACCGCGCTTCGCGGCGAAGCCCCGCTCCTTAAGGAAAACGTCCTGGGCGTCGAAGTATTCGATCGTCCCGCCTCCTGGGACCCTCGGCTGGATCCGGTCGTCCGGCAGGAGGCGGGCCGGCTGCGGAAGCGGCTTGCGAAGTACTACGAAAACGGCGGCGCGGAGTCCAACGTCCGGATCGAACTGCCCGTCGGCACCTATGTGCCTGTATTCCGGCGAAATCCGATCGAAATCGAACCCGCCCCAAGTCAAAGCCCAACGGCCGAGCAAGTTCCGGCCGCGAGACCGCGAGTTTGGTTGTATGCGGCGCTCGGCTTCGTGTGTCTTGCCGGGGCAGTCATCGCGTGGCGCGGGTTTTTTTCGCGCCCATCGCCGCCTTCCGTCGCTGTTCTCCCCTTCGTGAACTTGACGCCCGATCCGGCCAACCAGTACTTCTCGGACGGCTTGACCGACGAAATCACCGATTCCCTGGCCCGCATCAAAGACTTACGCGTAATTGCCCGGTCCTCCGCATTTCAGTTCAAGGGTAAGAGAGTGGATATTCGCGAAGTCGGCCGATTGCTCAAGGTCGCTAATGTCCTCGAAGGCAGCGTCGCGCGATCCGGAGACCGGATCAAGATCATCGCTCATCTCGAGCGCGTGTCGGACGGGTCTCTTCTGTGGTCGAACACGTACGAACGGAAAGCGTCCGATTTGTTCGCCGTCCAGTCGGAATTGGCGGCGGGCATCGCCGCGGGGCTAAAAGTAGCCGCCGGAGTTCCGTCCACCACACATGTCCCCAACGCCGAAGCAAATGAGTTCTTCATGAAAGGGCGATACGATTTGCAACAGGTAACGCCCGAGTCAGTGACGCAAGCCGAGTTGGACTTTCAACATGCCATCGACAAGGACCCGGAGTACGCCGCGGCGTACATGGGCCTGGCCAACGCGAAATTCAATCAAAGCATTGCGAGGGGATCCTCATATCAGACCGAGGCGGAACTCAAGGGCGTGGAAAAGTTGGCCCTGAAGGCGCTCCAATTGGACCCGGGATTGCCGGCGGCCCACTCATTGGTTGCACTTCTGGCCATGCAGTACGATCGGGATTGGGGGCGGGCCGAACGGGAACTCCAATTGGCGGTCACCGGCCCTTCCAGCGCCGCAGCGAATCGCGATTACGCATTTTTCCTCCTCTTTCACGGACGTTTTGCTGAGGCTGACCTGCACTTCTCGCGTATGGCGGAGCTGGACCCATTCTCGACAGCCACGCAGAGTAATCTCGCCCTAGCCCGGAATCTAGAGGGACGCTTCGTCCAAGCTCGCGAGATATCTCAAAGGGCGGCTGCGGAAAACCCAAGGATGCTATGGACCCAGCAGCTCATCGGCCTGACATACGTTGAGGAAGGCCATCCGGAATTGGCCCTGCCTATCTTCCGGCAACTGAAACAACGTTTTCCTCCGGCCCAAGTGTGCGAGGCGATGGCGCAGGCGAAAGCAGGCCAGAAAGACGAGGCTCTGCGGCTGATCCGTCCGTACGAGGAAAAGTATCCGAACGCCGGCATCGCCATGGAGTGGCTCGCGTTGGTCTACGCTTTCATGGGAGACGAGCCGAACACGTTGAAATGGCTCCAGCGGTCGGCGGACTTGCATGAATTCCAGGTATTGAGCATAGCGGTTGACCCCGCTTTCGCGCCGATGCGAAACTCTCCCGGATTCAGGGCGATCGAGAAGCGCATCGGCCTGGTTCAGTAACTACGTGTTGACACCCGAAGCGAGAAATCCGCCGTCAACTGCGATGGATTGGCCGGTGATGTAGCTGGCCGCATCGGAAGCCAGCAGAACCGCGGCGCCGATCAGCTCTTCCGGTTTTCCGAAACGCTGCATGGGAGTGCGCATCAGGAACTCACGGCCGCGCTCTGTGCCGTCCAGCAAAGCGGAATTCAGGTCGGTGCGAAATACTCCCGGCGCGATCGCGTTCACATTGATCCCTACTCTCGCCCACTCTACAGCCAGGCTGCGCGTGAGCGAAAGCACGCCGGCCTTAGACGCGCAATAGGCTGTAACCTCGTATAAACCGACGAACGAACTCAGAGAAGCGATATTGATGATGCGCCCGCGGCCGCTCGTGACCAGCGGCTGGTAAAACGACTGGCAGGTTCTCAGAATGCCCGTCAGGTTCGTATCCAGGATGTCTTCCCATTCCTGTTCAGGAAGATCCTTGGTGGGTGTTCTCTTGGTCCGGCCAGCCGCGTTCACCAGCACGTCCACTCTTCCGAAACGCGCCAGCACCGCATCGCGGAGCGTGTCGATAGACGCCCGATCGGACACGTTGACGCTATAGTTCAATGATTCACGGCCTAACTGTTCGATGGCCGCAGCCATTTCGTCCACCAATTCCTGACGGCGGCCGGATGCGACTACCGCCGCTCCCGCTTCAGCCAAGCCCAGCGCAATGGCGCGGCCGAGACCGGAAGTTCCGCCAATCACCACTGCCACTCGGCCGGTTAGATCTGTGTAGTTTTTGGTCATCAGGATTTATTGGAACACACGTGCGCTACGCTCTAAACATGGAGCAGATGGCGCTGGCGTGGGGTCCTGTGCGCAAGACCTTCACTGTCTCGGAACTCAGTGCGCGCATTCGCGATCTGCTGGGCTCGGAGTTCGACGACGTCTGGGTGGCGGGCGAGATATCGGGTTCGAAGATGGCGGCTAGCGGCCACTGTTATTTCACGTTGAAGGACCAGGAGGCGCAGGTGCGTTGCGTGTGCTTCCGGACCTCGCTACGCTATCTGAAGTTCAAGCCTCAGGATGGCATCGCGGTGCTGGCGCGCGGGCGCATCGATGTTTACGAAGCGCGCGGCGAATACCAGCTTCTGGTGGAAGCGCTGGAGCCGCAGGGTCACGGAGCACTGCAGTTCGCGTTTGAGCAGCTCAAGAAGAAACTGGCGGCGGAGGGCCTGTTTGAAGCGGCGCGCAAGCGGGCGATCCCGCGGCTTCCGGCCAGAATCGGAATCGTAACTTCACCCACCGGCGCGGTGATCGGGGACATGACGCAGATTCTTTCGCGCCGATTCCCCGGCGTGCACATCCGGCTTTATCCGGCGCTGGTGCAGGGCGAAGGATCCATCGAAGCAGTGGTGCGCGGCATCGAATACTTCAGCGGATCGAAGTGGCCGGACGTGGTGATCGTCGCGCGCGGTGGCGGATCGCTTGAAGATTTGTGGACCTTCAATGAGGAGGCGGTGGCGCGAGCGATCGCGGCCTGTAGCGTGCCCGTGATCTCAGCAGTTGGTCACGAAACGGATTACACCATCGCCGATTTTGTGGCGGATCTGCGCGCGCCCACGCCCTCGGCTGCCGCGGAGTTGGTGATTTGCACGCAGGAACAGCTCCTCGAGCAGATCGGCTTGGCGGAACATAAGCTCCTGCAGTCCATCCGATACCGTCTGGCGATGGCGGCTCGGCGATTGCACCAGCAGGGCGTGGAGCGGGCCTCGGCCGTCTTGCATCGAAACATCGGGCGGCTAGCGCAGCGCGTGGACGAATTGGAGTTTCGCCTGCGTGACCGCATCAGCAGCCGTGCGTCGGCCGGGCGCAAGCGTTTGGAGGAATTGACCGCCCGTCTCCGCAGCCTGGATCTGCGCCTGAGGTTCGCCGCGGCACGCCGCCGGCTGGAGAATGCGGACCTGGCCGCGCTGCAGCTCATTCGGCTCCGAGTGACGCGCGCGCATGGTCGCTTGGATCCGTTGCAGGCGCACCTGACGCAATTGAGCCCGCTCAAAATCCTGGACCGCGGTTATGCCATTGTGACGAATGACGCCGGACGCATTGTGAAAGAACCCGCTGAGGCGCCGCTGGGCTCGGAAATCCAAGTGCGGCTGGCGAGCGGAAAAATCGCGGCGGAAGTCACACGGCTGGTTCGTACGGAAAACGGTGAATCGCCTTAACGCACTCCGTGAGCGCCTGCACCAGCGATGGTCCCCACCCAAATGGTGTAAAGGGCGCGGTATTTTGGTTGGTCTGTTTGTCGGCTTGCGCGAAGAACTTGAGCGCCGGATCGGGTGGCGAAACGTATTCCCGCACGGTGATCAGGAACTCGACGTCGCCGCTCGGCTGCCGCTTCTTCATGGCGAAATGATGCAGCATGCACAGCTCTTCGGACGGCTCGTTTTGAGCGAAACTCCATTCAACCACTCGCGTGCTCCCTCCGGAACTATAGCGCAGGCAGGCCGTGGGACGCACCTGCGCTACAATCAGCGGGAGGAGGAAACAAAATGAAAATATCCCAGCTTGCGCTTTTCGGATTGAGTGCCGGTTTGCTGTTCGGCGCCCCAGACGCTCGCGAGAGGTTGGATGCGGCAGCCGACACGATGACCGAAATCATGTCCGCGCCGGATAAAGGAATTCCGCAGGACTTGCTCCGCAAGGCCGAATGCCTGGTAGTAGTGCCCGGAGTAAAGAAGGCCGCTTTTATTGTGGGCGCCAAGTATGGCAAGGGATTCATGCTCTGCCGCAGGGCCGGCGGTGGCTGGTCAGCGCCGGCGGCTGTTCGCGTGGAAGGCGGCAGTGTTGGATTTCAGATCGGCGGTTCCGAGACCGACGTAGTCTTGCTGGTGATGAACCAGGGCGGCGCCAAGAAATTACTGCAAAGCAAATTCACCCTGGGGGCCGACGCGAACGCCGCGCTTGGGCCAGTCGGCCGCGATTCTTCTGCTGAAACCGATGCCCAGATGCACGCCGAGATCCTGACTTACTCGCGATCACGCGGAATTTTCGCAGGAGTGTCACTGCAAGGCGCCACGCTTCGGCCCGATGAAGAGTGGAACAAAGAGTTGTACAGCAAACCGATTTCAAACCGCGATATCGTGCTTGGCGACACACCCATTCCGGATTCAGCTACGCGGCTGATTAATGTGCTTAACAAATATTCCAGCCGGAAGGGCTGATTCCAGGCGGCAGGCTGCAGGAGGCGGGCGGCAGTTGGTCAGGTGGGATTAAATTTGATCCAGCCGCCTGCTGGAATTACTTCCTGCGGGACGTCGTGGTTGAATAGCGCCAGCTGGAATTGCAGTGGTTGATCTTTGGAAATCCCGAGCAGATGGAAAGGGATTCGCGCTTCCACGATCTTTCGACGGGCAGACTCCACTTCCGGCGTGTCGAGCAGCGAGATGACCGCGGTTTGAGTTCGCAGCTCGATTTTCGAAAATTCGGCGCTGTTTTCGAAATCAAGCCGCACGTAGAAATTGCTGTTATCGCCTCCGTAGTAAAGGTCTCGGGCCAGCGATCGCTGTCCGTGCATGGCGCCTGGACGGTTATCGATGCGATAACGTCCCGCGCCCATCCATTCGAAATACGATGTCACTTCGCCGTCGATGACGGGGCGAATCGAATTGCTGGGCGGCAGATTAGGATCGCTCGGCTGCTCGATCAGAATCGGGTGCGATAACTCTTCGGGCGGCGTCTGGTTCAGCGCCCGATAGACATTCGTCAGATGTTCGCGATACAGTTCGTCGAACTCGGGCCGGTTCTCGGATTGATGCTCGGGGCCGTACCACCACCACCAATCGCTGCCTTCGGCGATCATGAGCTCTTCATGCGCAAGCTGCCGGGCGGCTTCGTCTACGGTGGGCGCCGTTTCATCGTACTTCTGACGTGCGCGCAGCAGATACTCCCACGCCTGGTTATCTTCCCCCGCACAGATCCACACGTCGAAATTGGCGTTGATCCACGAGCCGGGGAAGATGTGATCGAGTGGACGAGGCTGATCGCGCTCGAGAGCTTCACTCACGGTGAGAGCGGCCATATCGGACGACTCGCTGATTCGCCGGTACAAATCACGTAGGAACGGGCGGCCGTTTTGATCGTAGTATTCCCAGGCATTTTCGCCATCAAGAATGATGGGAACCAGCACGTCGCCCGAGCCTGACAGAAGTTGCGTATTGACGCGAATGCGGTCAAGAAACTGCGCGGCTGCAATTTCCGCGTCGATGTTCGAGTAATCGAACCCGATGAGATCGCTCAAGAAGTGGTCGCGAAAAATCATTCGGATTTGACGATCGTTCTGCCGCCACATGTACGAGCGATAAGTAACATCGGGCCCAGCCGATTGATTTAAGGTTCTGGCGAGCACTCCGTTGTCGCTCGCAGCCCATTGGAAACCTATTTCGGCCGCGATGGAGAGGGCTTCGTCAGAAACCGAACCCTCCGACGGCCACAATCCGACGGGAGCGCGGCCGAACTCCCGCTGCATGAAATCGCGCGCTGTTTCGAGCTGCCAACGTGCGTCCTGGGGATAACTGAAATGGCTGGGCAGCGGAACTCCGGGATGCGAAACGGCGGCGATGTTGGAATCGCAAATCAACGGAAGGATCGGATGATAGAAAGGCGTGGTCGAGATCTCGATTTGGCCGCGGGCGGCGAATTCTTTATAGTTCGGAATCACGGCGGCGATGATTTCGCGCTGCTTGCGCGCCATCACGGCCTGATCCTCGAGCGAGTAATTCCGCTGCTTGGCCATAAGCGCTTTCACTTCCGCGTCGTGAGCGAGAAATTCTTCATCGAACCACGCGAGCTGTGAGAGCACTTGCAAGTCGCGCAGATCCTGGGAGCTGAAACGATTGCCGGGTTTTTTCGAGGCTTCAAAGAGCTGGCCGTAGCGCGGATACCGGTAGATCATGCGGCCGGGATTGGCTTGGAAAAAGTAACGGAGCACGAATTTGAGTTCAGCATCGCTCAAATCTTCCGCTGGCTTGACGGCGCAGGCAAGAAACGGGTCGGCTGCCTTTCCTTCCGCGTATTCCTGAATCTGGACTAGCATGGACGGAACCAGGTTGAAAGTCTGGTGGACTTCGGGAAAATCTTCCAGCACTTTGACCATGCCGTAGTAATCCTTGAGGGCGTGAAATCGCGTCCACGGCAGCTGGTATTCGCCGGTCCGCAGGTCCTTGTAGAACGGCTGGTGCATGTGCCAGACGAAGCAAAGATGGATCATGGCGCAGGCGGCAGGAGGCAGGCGGCACGCGGCAT
>CABEDY010000372.1_pt1 | contig 19290 bp, 14 predicted proteins | sample 3423171 | NCBI WGS metagenome assembly CABEDY01 (sample SAMEA5534333, study PRJEB31848) | metagenome | biome: tundra; feature: field; material: soil | place: USA | collected 2013-05 | depth 0.15 m | reverse complement strand
GCCCTACCGCCCGCAATTCCATTTTTCCCCGGCCCGCAACTGGACCAACGATCCGAACGGCCTGGTCTATTTCGAGGGCGAGTATCATCTGTTTTTCCAGTACAATCCATTCGGCGCTCGCTGGGGCCACATGAGTTGGGGCCACGCCGTCAGCCCCGATTTGGTTCACTGGCGCGAATTGCCGGTCGCTCTTCCTGAAGAGAACGGCATCATGATCTTCACCGGCAGCACTGTAGTGGATCAACACAACTCGAGCGGTTTCTGCACTGGTGCGAAACCGTGTCTCGTCGCCATCTACACCGCATACACTCCCGAGGCCGCATCTCGCCCATCCCTCCAAACTCAGAACCTTGCCTACAGCAACGATCGCGGACGCACTTGGACCAAGTATGCTCAGAATCCGGTCCTCGATCTTCACATGTCGGATTTTCGCGATCCCAAAGTATTGTGGTCCGATCGCGCTCAGCGGTGGGTGATGGCTGTCTCGCTCCCGAACGATCACAAAGTTCGTTTCTACGGATCTTCCGATCTGAAGCATTGGCAGACGCTAAGTGATTTCGGCCCCGCGGGCGCCACTAGCGGCCAGTGGGAATGTCCCGAGCTTTTCGAATTGCCGGTCGATTTAAAACCCGGCCAGTCGCGTTGGGTTCTCAAGGTGGGGCTGAATCCGGGAGCGTTGCAGGGAGGGTCGGGCGAACAGTATTTCGTCGGGCAATTCGACGGCACGCGTTTTGCGAACGACAACCCTTCCACCCTCACGCTCTGGACCGACTACGGTAAGGATTGCTACTGCGCACTGACATTCAATAACCTGCCTGACACTCAATCTCCGGTTATGATCGGTTGGATGAACAATTGGCAGTACGCCGCCGATGTCCCCACCAGTCCGTGGCGCGGGCAAATGACAGTGCCGCGCAAGCTCGCGTTGCGCACAACGCCGGACGGTCTCCGCCTGGTGCAGAATCCGATCGATTCTCTGGAACAACTTCGAAAGCCCTACCAGCCGGGAAGCGATATCTTCGAGATGCGCGCAACCGTGCCACTGGGGAACGCGAAGGAAGTTGGCTGGAAGCTGCTGGCCGCCGGCGGAACGTTCACGCTAGTCGGGTTCGATCGCGACAAACAGCAACTCTTCGTCGATCGCACGCACTCCGGCGACACATCGTTCAATAAGGATTTTCCTGCCCGCACTACCGCGCCCCTTCAGCTCGATGGCAGCGAACTTCGATTGCGCGTTCTCGTGGACCGAAGTTCCGTCGAGGTGTTTGCCGACGATGGACGAATTGCTATGACTAATCTCGTGTTTCCACCGCAAAGCACACGCGGCATCGAATTCTACTCGAAAGGCGGCCAACCCGGCGCGGTCAAGTCCGAACTCTGGACCATGGGCTCAATCTGGTGATCACTCCATGAAAATAAATTCCTATCTACTGAGAAGCACCGGAGTGGCTGCGCTGGGCGGGCTGCTGTTCGGCTTCGATACCGCGGTGATCGCCGGCGCCACGCATGCGCTGACGGACGCCTATCAGCTTTCGCCCGCCGCGCTGGGCCTCACGGTGGCTAGCGCTCTCTGGGGCACCATCCTCGGAGCGCTGTTTGCCGGAATCCCCGGCGATCGCTACGGCCGGCGCGACAGTCTGCGCGTGATGGCCATCTTGTACGTCATCTCCGCGCTGGGCTGCGCATTCGCGTGGGATTGGTATTCGCTGGTATTTTTTCGCCTCATTGGCGGCCTCGGTATTGGTGGGTCTTCCGTGCTGGGACCTATGTATATCGCCGAGATTGCTCCTGCAAAATGGCGCGGCCGCCTGGTTGGCTTTTTTCAGTTCAATGTAGTCGCGGGCATTCTGCTGGCTTATCTCTCGAACTACCTGATGGGCCTCGGGGGTTTCGGCGCGGCGGAATGGCGCTGGAAACTCGGGGTGTCGGCCGCGCCCGCCATCCTTTTCTTCCTGCTGCTATTCGGTATTCCGCGGAGCCCGCGCTGGCTAGCAAAGAAAGGCCGCACGGCGGAAGCGCGCGACGTGCTGCTGCAGATCGGTGAAGAGAACGCCGAAGCAGAGCTCCAGGACATCGTAGCGTCCATTGACGCCGATCATGGCCACGCGGACGAACCTCTCTTCCAGCGGAAGTACCTGCTCCCGATTTTCCTGGCCGTTTCCATCGGCATGTTTAACCAGTTATCGGGGATCAATGCCATCCTTTATTACTTGAACGATATCTTTGCGAAAGCTGGATTCAGCAAGGTCTCAGGCGACTTGCAAGCTGTAGCGATCGGCGCCACCAATTTGCTGTTTACGATGATCGCGATGTCGGTCATCGACAAACTCGGCCGCAGGACGCTGCTCCTGGTTGGCGCGGTAGGTACGGCAATATGCCTGGCGGGAGTGGCTTTCATATTCTCCACAGCCCAACATGAGGACTGGCTGGTTTGGCTGCTGGTTGGCTATATCGCGTTCTTCGCCTTCTCGCAAGGCGCAGTGATCTGGGTTTATCTCGGCGAAGTTTTTCCCAACCGCGTGCGTGCGAAAGGCCAGAGCCTGGGAAGCACCACGCATTGGGTGATGAACGCGGCCATCTCCGGTGTGTTCCCGGTCCTCGCCAAACGATCCGGCGCGGTTCCGTTCATGTTCTTCTCGGCGATGATGGTGGTGCAATTCTTCGTCGTGTTGTCGCTCTATCCGGAAACCAAAGGCGTATCGCTCGAAGAGCTGCAAAAAAAGCTGGGCATCGCTTGATTCCATAAGACGCCCCGTGGCGCACGCACTCCTGCGTGCCGCGTTCACACTCCTGTGAACGCTTGGGTTCGGCCGCTACGGGTGTTCGCAAGAGTGCGAACACGGCACGCAAGAGTGCGTGCGCTACGGCGCGTCTTCAACAAAGCGCGACCACGATCACTCATACCGCAGCGCCACCATCGGATCCACCTTACTGGCCCGCCGCGCCGGCAAGAAGCTCGCAATCACGGTTACCATCGCCAGCACCGCCGTGGCAGCGATCATTGTCACCGGATCGCGTGCCGTCAGTCCATATAAAAAGCTACTGACGAATCGTGTTACGCCAAACGCAACCGGCAGACCGATCACTGCGCCCAGCAACACCAAAACCACGGCATCCCTCAGGATCAACCACAGCACATTGGCCCGCTGCGCCCCCAGCGCCATCCGGATCCCGATCTCTCGCGTGCGGCGAGCGGCTGTGTGAGCCATCAACCCATATAATCCGATAGCCGCAAGCAACAGCGCCAGCGAACCAAAGAAACTCGACAGCGTCGCGATCAGCCGTTCCTGCGAAATATGATTGTTCAACTGCTGCTCCATGGTCACGGTTTCTCTCACTGGGACCGCGCTATCCAGATTGCGTACCTCGCGCCGCACAGCCTCGATCAGCGGCTTTGTATCCCTGGTGCTTCGAATGCAAAGCACCCTGTCGCCGGCGCCCTGGCGCCAACTGGAAACATAGATCATGCTTTCCACGGCCTCGCGTAATCCAAAGTACTTGGTGTCCTTCACAACTCCGACGATCTCGTACGAATCCTCGATCTTGAATTTGTCGCCCATGGAAAAACGTTTGCCGAGCGCGCTCTCATTCGGGAAGAATTTCTTCGCCATGGTCTGATTGACAATCGCGACCTTGGGCGGGCCGGGCGGTTCGGGCGGCTCTTTGCCGGGCGGATACGGCTTCTCCGGCGGATCGGGAGAAAAGGCTGGGTTATCCTGATCGCGGAAGTCGCGGCCCTGCAGAACCGATATGCCCAACGTTTCGAAATAGCCAGGGCTGACCGCGTTGAAGTTTATGTATGGATACTCGTCCGGCTTCCAGGGATGCCCCTGCACTGTAACGCCCGAATTCCATTGCGAGCCTTGCAGTGGAGTGAGCAGAGCCAAGCTGGCTACCCGAACGCCCGGCAGTCTCGATGTCGCGCTCAGCAAACGGTCTTCGAAAGTGCGAATGCGTTGCCCCTTGTAACCGATCGATCCGGCGGAGGTCTCTACCAGCAGCACGTTCTCACGCACGAATCCAGGATCCAGATCGCGCAGGTTCTCAAGGCTCCGCACGAACAATCCAGCTCCCACCAGCAGCAACAAAGAAAGCGCCACCTGCACAATCACCAACGCTTTGCGTAAGTCCAATCGCGCGAACCGCGGCGAGAAGTCGCTCTTCAAAGCCGATACCACGTCCGGCCGGGTCGCTTTGAGGGCCGGCACGATGCCGCAGATCAACCCGGTAAACAGAGAAACCGCGAAGGAAAACCCGAGCAATCGCGCGTCAGGTGTCAGATGCAAATCTAGGGGGAACGTTCCGGTGGGTAGCAGGCTCAACAGCACACGCACGCTCCAATATGCGAAAACCAGGCCAGCCAGCCCGCCGATCACCGCCAGAATCACCGCTTCGGTGACCAATTGCGAGATCAGGCGCCAGCGCCCGGCGCCAATCGCCACTCGAATCGCGATCTCCTTCCGCCGTGACGCCGCGCGCGCCAGCAGTAGGTTGGCCACGTTCGCGCACGCGATCAGTAAAACCAAACCCACCACCGCGCCAAGTACTGCAAGTGGCTTCGAGAACCGGTTTCGGAGATACGAGTAACCGCCGCTTCCCGGCAACAGCACGGCTTGATTCCTTAGCTCGTGCTCTTTTTTGTCGAACTCCGGAGTGGGCCGCCGTTCGGGATCGTTCTGCTCAATCTGCTTGAACAAGACGTCGACGTCCGCAGTCGCCTTCCGCATGCTGACTCCCGGCTTTAGGCGCGCGAGCGGAGTCAGCCACCAGTAGTGGCGTGTGTTCCAATTGCGTGCATTGGCATCCACCTGTTGCAGCATCATGATGGGCACGAATAAGCTGGTCGAGTTCCCGACGTTGGTCCCTGTGAAGCCTTGCCTCGATACGCCGATGATGGTGAACGGAGAACCGTTGAGCGTGATCTTCTTGCCCAACACGTGCGGGTCGCTCGCGAATCGATTCTTCCAGAAGTCGTAGCTTAGGATGGCCACCGGGTGAGCGCCGGGCGTCTTGTTGTCCTCCGGAGTAAACAGCCGTCCGATGGCCGGCGTCACACCTAGCACTTGGAAATAGTTGCCAGAAACCAGAGTCCCCGGCACCAGTTGGCTCCCTCCGTGCGCGCCCTCGTCCGGGATTGTCATACTAAACGCGCCGCCCCCTCCACCAGCCACCAAGACGCCCGAAAACACTTGATTATGATCGCGGATGTATTCGTAGTCGGGATAGTTAAACCCGACGCTCGGATCCTTTGGATTACGCGCGATTACAACCAGTTCCTGCGGCGATGAGACCGGCAGCCATTTGAGAAGCACCGCGTCGACAATGCTGAAAATCGCGGTGTTGGCCCCGATCCCGAGCGCCAGCGACAATACAGCCACCGCGGCGAAGCCCGGATTCTGAAGCAGGACGCGCAAGGAGTAGCGAAAATCCTGTAGCAGCATAAGCACACTATAGACGAAACCAGAGGGTCGTCCGTTGGCAACTAATCCGGCTCGTTCTCCGACGCGTCGGCAGCGCGCAACCCCAGGCGTTCCAGCACCCGTCGCACTTTCTTGGGCGAAATCGATAACCGCTTGGATACCCGCGATACCTTGCGGCCTTCCTGCTCCCAGACTTTCGGAATCACGATGTCGGCGAAATCCTCTTCAAGCTGCTGGAACGTCTTATCACCCACCTGCCCGTGCGACCATGCCAGCAACGTCGCGTTCATATCGGCGCCCTCCAGCACGCGGCCTTTCAGGATCTGGAAATCCTCCCAAACATGATCGTGGATTCCCGGCTCCAAAAATCCCGCCGCCTGATTCATGGATTCCCGCGCTGCATCCCGGGCGTTGAAGAAATGGTTCGAGAGAGTCAACCCCTGCCAGGTATGCACGCGCGCCAGCAGCCGGCGATTTTGTGTGTGTTTGGCCATCTCCACGGCATCGCGTGCATAGTCAAGGGCGGCCTGGGCGTGACTCCGGGCATCCAGGCGCTCTTCAATCCCTTCTTCCACGCGGGCATTTTCCACCGCGCATTGAAGAATTCGCGCCCGCGCCATCAGAATCAGATCCTGTTTCCCCTCGCCGCAAATGTAGGCAGCGTCCGATTGATCGCCAGCGAGATCCAGTTGTCCTTCGTCCAGATACAGATATCCGCGATTCAGGTGAACGGTTCCCATGCCGCGATGGTTGGGATGCTGCTCATAGATTCGCGCCGCCTGATCCAGATTCTGCAGAGCCTCCTGGCGGAGCTGCTCCATTTTCTCTCGATACGGCTGCGGAGTTGCGGGTCCGGTGGTTCCGCTCTTGCGCCGGTGAGCGGCGTCCGCGTCGATCTTCTTGCGAAATTGCTGGGCCAGCAATCGCTGCACGTGCGCCATGTTAGCCAGCGTCCGCGCCAGATTGCGATGCTCCGGGTCGCGCTTCCGGAACAGTTCGATGGAACGTGTGAAGTGCTCGATGGCCGGCCCGTAGCGGCCCTCACGCCGCAGAATCCGGCCGTAAGTGGACTCGATGTTTCCGAGAGTAACGTAGTCGTCGGTTTGGCTGAGCACCGCGTGGGCTTCCGACAGCGTCTGGAACGCCTCTTTCGGCCTGCCTTCCTGAAACAGAATCCAGCTCTCCAGCACGCGCATCACCGCCGCCATCGACGATTGCCCGCATTGCAAGGCAAGATCGCGACCCTTTGTAGCATGCCTTAAAGCGTGATCGTATTCGCCCCTCTTGCGCTGGCAGCGCGCTTTCCAGTAGTGTGCGATGGCCACCAGCTCCCAGTCGTTCACATCGTCAGCCAAAGTCAAAACTACGTTTAGATGGCCAATCGCGGCTTCGGCTTCCTCTTGGGACATCGCCAGCATCGCTTCCGCCATGCGGAGATGCGCGTAGCTCGAGAGCGGCAGTCCGGATCGCGATTCTTTGCTGTAGCAGGCCAGCAGCCGCTTCACCAAGTCAGAATCGCGATAGCCGATGTCCACCCATTGCGCCAGATAGCCGAGAAACGCCGGAGCATTACGCGAGAATGCATCGAACGAGTCAAAAAGAGCTGCGTGTGAGTCGAGAAGGGCAAAGCCGTCCGAAATGCGGCGCTGTGCGACGCAATCCTTCAGTTCAGCCAGCAGCTGGTCGGGAATCGCGCTCAATCAAGCTCATTGTACTGCTCTGCACATTCGCTTGAGAGCACGGAACACCTCTGGGTTCTTAAATACCGTGATCTTCGGGGGTATACTGAATATGATATGCGTGTGAGGCGTATTTTAGTAACAATAGTTGCGGGTGCCATTTCTGCTTTCGGCCAGACCGTCACGAAAGTGCCCAATAAACTCGGATTGGACGTCAAGACGGTCAGCATTGACGCTGAAGCTTTTCGCGCGACCGTCCTCGTTCATAATGAGAGCGGAAAGCCGATTACGGCTTACAGCATCGCGTTGGTTCCGTTATATTCCGACGGAGAAAAGCTCACTGGCGGGGGAAGCATGGATTACTTCATCGGCCTTGGCTTGGCGCATATCACTTCGGCAGGTCCCGGAACGGATTCGAATAATCTCGATGCAATTATGCCTGGGATGACTCGCGAATCGACCTTCTCGTTCGACAAGCCGCACACTGAGGGTGCCCAGTTAAAGAGCATTCATGGCGAAGTGAAGGGCTTAATCTTTGACGACGAGACCATCGCTGGCGATCCGGAACAGTTTAGCATCATGGTCTATCATAGGGACGAAGACAGTCGCGAGGTCGTCCGCTGGTGTCCCGATGTAAAGCGGTTCTCCGAAGGGCCGGTTCCTAAAAAGGCCGTCGATGACATGCTGACAGCTCATGGACCAAAGCCGGCGCCAGATGAGCAGTTTGCCAAAGGCCCCGGGGACGTCGTCCGAATGGACTTCTGGCGCCTCTTTGATTATGGACTAACGTGGCAAAGCGACGACACCGCGACTCTAAAGCCCTGGGTTCTGGACATGCTCGGCGTAAGGTGCGACAACGCCAAGCAGCACCTAGAGCGTAGAGCTGCGCAACAACTAACTCAGAGTCAATCCAAGTAATTGTACGCTGCGAGCGTTAGGAACTCCGGAAATTCCACGCCGGTCATCAGCTTCTCGAGCAGGTCCGCGGCCAAGCGGAAGGAACCGTTGCTGAATGATCGCGGCCCGCGTTCTTGCGCCATTTTCGAGACTTGTTCGGCAATCATTTCCTGCACCAGCTTGTCGGTGAGCTTGCGGCCGTCCGCGAGCTTCGCCCCAAACTCCACCCACTGCCACACCTGGGCGCGGCAGATTTCGGCCGTAGCGGCGTCTTCCATCAAATTGTAGATGGGAACGCAACCCTGGCCGCCCAACCAGGCCTCCAGGTATTGCAGGCCCACGTCAATGTTCCAGCGCACGCCGGCTTCGGTGATCTCGCCTTCGGGAACCGCGAGCAGATCCTTGGCCTTTACGTTTACGTCGTCGCGTTTGCGAGCGATCTGGTTCTGCTCCGGCATGTGCTGGTCGAAAATCGCTTTGGCGATAGGCACCAAGCCGGGATGGGCCACCCACGTTCCATCGTGTCCCGCGCGCACTTCGCGCAGCTTGTCCTGGCGCACTTTTTCGAGAGCCTGCTCGTTCGCCACCGGATCGCTTTTGATCGGAATCTGCGCCGCCATTCCTCCCATGGCATGAATGCCGCGGCGGTGACAGGTCTTGATCAGCAACTGCACATAGGAATGCAGAAAATGGCGATCCATGGTGACGAGCGAGCGGTTCGGAAGCACGAACTCAGCGCGCTTGCGGAATTTCTTGATGAAGCTGAAAATGTAGTCCCAGCGGCCGCAGTTCAGCCCGGCTGAGTGCTCTCGCAGCTCCCACAGGATTTCATCCATCTCGAAGGTCGCGAGTATGGTTTCAATCAGCACCGTCGCCCGAATGGTTCCGCGCGGGATGGACAGCCGCTCCTGGGCGAAAAGAAACACGTCGTTCCACAGCCGCGCTTCCAGATGGCTTTCGAGTTTTGGCAAATAGAAATACGGACCCGTTCCCCGCTTAAGAAGTTGCCAGGCGTTATGGAAAAAGAATAGCCCGAAGTCGAACAGCGATGCCGAAATCGGTTGGCCATCCACCAGCACATGTTTTTCCACCAGGTGCCAGCCGCGCGGCCGCACCATCAAGGTCGCGGTCTGTTCCGCCAGCTCGTACTTCTTGCCCTCTGGACTCACCAAGCGAATGGTTCGGTTCACCGCGTCGCGCAAGTTGATCTGGCCTTCGACAACATTGGCCCAGGTCGGGGCGTTGGAATCCTCGAAGTCGGCCATGAAAACGTTGGCGCCGGAGTTCAACGCGTTGATCACCATCTTGCGATCCACGGGACCCGTGATCTCCACTCTGCGATCCAGCATGTCCTTGGGGATTGGAGCCACGGTCCACTCGGACTCGCGAATCGATGCCGTCTCCGGCAGAAAATCGGGGAGCGCGCCCTGGTCGAATGTTTTTTGCCGCTCCACTCTCGCGCGGAGCAGTTCTGTCCGGCGCTTCTCGAAATTCCGCGCCAGTGCGCCGATAAACTCGATGGCCTGTGGAGTCAGAATCTCCGAGTACGGGCCGTTTACGGGTGCAGTGATCTCAATCGACTTCTCTTGAACTGTTGCCATCATCGCTCCGATCTTACAGCAGTCTTTGATATTGGAGATAGCGAGCTGGATCCAACCGGGCCGCTCGTCCGATTCGGACCATAATACACGTATTAGGCCGTATCGGCCAATTGGTCCGATCCGGACTAGCATGATTGCCTAATCGCTTATTTTCGCGTCTACTAGAGTGCATGACACACGCGCTTCGCACGACCGAATTGGAAAACAACTGGGCCCTAGATCCACGCTGGTCTGGCATCCGGCGACCTTATACTGCCCAGGATGTCGACCGCCTGCGCGGCACCGTCCACGTAGAGCACACGCTAGCGGCCATGGGGGCCAAACGCCTCTGGAAACTGCTTCTTGACGAGCCTTTTGTGCCGGCGCTCGGCGCTCTCACCGGCAACCAAGCTATCCAGCAGGTGCAAGCTGGACTCAAGGCCATTTACCTCAGCGGCTGGCAGGTAGCCGCCGATGCCAATTCAGCCGGCGAGATGTACCCCGATCAGAGTCTCTATCCTGCTAACAGTGTCCCACAAGTTGTGCGCGCCATTAACAACGCATTTCTTCGCGCGGATCAGATTCATCGCAGCGAAGGTCATAACGGCACCTATTGGTTCGCTCCCATTGTAGCCGATGCGGAGGCGGGATTCGGTGGTCCTCTGAATGCGTTTGAGCTGATGAAGGACATGATTGAAGCGGGCGCGGCTGCGGTCCACTTCGAGGATCAACTGGCTTCCGCCAAGAAGTGCGGGCATATGGGCGGCAAAGTTGTCATCCCCACGCAGATGTTTGTTCAGAAACTATTTGCCGCGCGCCTGGCCGCCGACGTGATGGGAGTTTCCACCGTGCTGATCGCCCGTACGGATGCCAACAGCGCCCGCTTGCTCACCAGTGGCATCGATGCGCAGGATGAGCCGTTTCTCACGGGCGAAAGCACCGCGGATGGATTTCTGGGATTCACGGGCGGAATAGAATCCGCCATCGCTCGCGGCCTCGCCTACGCACCCTATGCCGATGTTCTGTGGTGCGAAACATCGGAGCCGAATCTGGAGGAAGCCCGCCATTTCGCCGAGGGCATTCACGAACAATTTCCCGGCAAACTGCTGGCCTACAACTGTTCGCCGTCGTTCCATTGGAAGCGCAAACTGGACGATGCAACCATCGCTCGATTCCAACGCGAGCTGGGGGCCATGGGTTACAAGTTCCAGTTCGTGACGTTGGCCGGGTTCCATTCGCTGAACCTTAGTATGTTTGAACTGGCGCGCGGTTATTCGCAGACTGGCATGACCGCCTATTCCGCGCTGCAGGAGCGCGAATTCGCCGAGACCAGCCTGGGTTACGAGGGCGTCCGCCATCAACGCTTTGTGGGCACCGGATATTTCGATCAGGTGACACAACTGGTGGGGCAGGGCATGGCGTCCACGACCGCGCTCAAAGGGTCCACTGAGGAAGAGCAGTTCGACATCCGCGCCACGGCGTAATTGTAGCTCGTCGTTTCTCGTTTCTCGTTAAGTGCGCTCGACAGTCCCTAACGAGAAACGAGAAACGACGCGTGCGCTACGATGAGAGCATGTCAGTTGTCGTAGTTGGTTCCGTCGCGTACGACTGGACCGCACTCTGGGAGGCGCTTGTACTTCGCGCGGCGCGAAAACGGCAAACCACCCAAGGACAGATGGCAACAGGGCCGGACCTATCGTGTACCAGACGTTGTCGGGGACGCGGGATGAGCTGCGGCCTCTTTCCGCGCCTCCGCATCATTTCGCGCAATTTCGCGGCGCTATCGACGCCCTTGAGTCGATGACCGTTGATGAAGACGGTGGGCGTGGCGTTTACTTGGTACGATTCTGCGACGTTCATATCCTTGAGTACCAGCCCGACAGACATCCCTGTAGCGAGGCATTTCTCAAAGACCGTGGCATCAATTCCTTTGGTAGCCGACGCGAATTCGGCCAGTTTTTCTTTCGCGTTTCCGGCGGTGATCGCCGTCTGGCCTTGAAAAATCCGATCGTGAAGCGACCAAAAGGCTTCGTTGCTTTGTAACTGTGCGCACCCCGCCGCCTCGGCTGCCATCCGCGCCCACGGATGCATGGAGAGTGGCATATGGTGGAAAACGACACGGACATCTTTTCCTTCACTCGAGAGCGCCTCATCGAGAATACGGGCGAATTTACCGCAAAACGGGCATTGAAAGTCCGAGAATTCCACAATCGTGACCGGTGCGTTGGCGGGACCGCGTGTTGCGCTGGGACCTTGAGTCAAGCCTTTCAGCAGAGCCTCGTCCTTCGCACGCTGCTCTAGAGCCGGATCGAACGTGGTGTCGAACAGGTCGCTGCTGAGGAAGCGCGCGTCGGGCGAGGCGTAGAGCGTTAGTTCCCAGGTCTTGAATGCACTTTTGCCCTCGAAGGTCAGCTCCCGGAAACAGGCGCCCCGAACCATTGTGTCGTTCTTTAATGTGAGGGCGATCGTGTCAACCAACTTGTATTTTTTGCGGACATAGTCGGTGAGCGTCTTCTTCTGATTTTCCGAGAGGGCCTGAGGGCAGCCTGGGGCTTGGGCTTCCAGATGCAGGCCCCAGCCCCAGAGCAGACCGCACAGGCCCATGAGACAATTGCGAAACAAACTTGACGTCACGGGGGTCGGCTCCTCAGTTCACTTGAATCTGCAGGAACACGTCATAGCACTTGTCCCTGTCGTCGTTACCTCCGCCGTCCCAAACCGACCCCTTGTAGCGGAACTGGTTCCCAAACTGGTCGACGAAGGGTGTTTCATGAAACTTCAGGCCAATCTTGAAAATGCCAAGTTCCTGAAGCGTGTGCAATTCGTTAGGCTCGCTTATGCCGTTGTGGTTCGCATCGATCCACACCCTCAGACGCGAGTACACGGCGTCGCCTGGATCGATGAAGCCATTGCCGTTCCCGCCATTCGCAGGGTCGTCGAAGACGGCCAGCGCCAGGAAACCGTTTGGCGTACTGCTGGGAGGTTGGGGCGTCAAGTCACCGAACAGCTCCGTGAAGTCGTCGATCGTTCCATCGCCGTTGCGGTCGAGCGCCAACCAGCCGTTGTGCCAGTTCGCGTCCGTCCAGCTCATCTGTTGTAGTGGCCCTCCAGGCAGGACGCGAAATTGGACGCCGTTGCTAAGGCTGGTCAGATGGAATCCCTCGTCGAGAGGATCGAGTACGATGGGGGTACCGCCGCAAAACTGAGAATTGGGGACGCAGGTCCCGTTACAGCATTTCTGCCCCTGAGCGCAGTCGCAGGTGCACGTATGACTCGCCGGCGACTTGTTGACTTGGCCTGTTAGCCCACAAGAGTAGCTGTAGCAAGGCCGCCCATTTGAATTCGTTCCCGATTTTCCCACAACGTTCGCAAAGCGAACCGTTTGACTCCAGGACCCATTCGGCATGGCAACTGGGCTGTCAAACTGGGGCCAACAATCAATCTCCTGCGAAGGAGCGCTGCAGGTCGTTCCTTTGAAGCACTGGCCGAAACCGCTGTTGTTTCTGCTATCGGTAAATCCGTCCGGCCACGTTATGTCGAACCGCGACGTCTTGGTGTTCTGAGCGTAGACCTGTTGATAATCGAAGACACACCCTTGCGCCCAAAGGACGTTCTCCTGTGAGGTTGGGGTGCAGTCTTGGCCGTCTGCAGGCGAAGTCAGAACAATAACCAGGAACGAAGACCAAACCGCGCTGATAGCAAGGAGCTTGATGATCACGGCCTAATCCTCCGCCCACCTGATGCAACCTCCAAAAGATTTCGATGTTCCTGTTGAATGGTAGAGAGCTCGGAGCGGAGTTCACTGATGTTGTTGCGACCGCCTGAACCCATCATCGCGAGCTGTTTGAGCCGCGACAGTAAAAGGGCACTCGCATCCCGCATGCCGGAAGCGAACAAGCCTTGCGCTTTCGAACCATCATCCAATGTAATATCCAGCGCAGAAATCCCGGAGATCGCGTCTTGCACAGCGAGCTGGAACCGATCGTTCGAGCTGTCGCCGATGCTAACGAGGAAACGGCGCAACCTCGCGGCCTGAAAAGCGGTTCCAGCGAGGCTTTGTGTCATCGAACTCACGTCCTCGGAGACCGTTCCAGCGACGCCGTCGGAGGAAACGACGCAGGTAAAAACAAGTGTCCGGGCCTCTTGTTCAGCCTCCGCCGGCGACATTCCCGAAAGAGAAACCGCCCCCGTGTCCGTCGCCCCAGGTAGGAGGCCCTGATGAGGAGGTAAGAATTCTGTAAGCGTCACCCCGGAGCTATGCGTCCTCACGCAGAAACCGGTAACCAGTTTCTCGGAATTGTTACGCAAGACAAATTCGATCCCGCGACCTGTCACGCTTGACTTGGTTACGGAAAGGGGCGCTACCTGGCAAGGTGCCCTCACTGAGATCAGTCCAACGGCGATAATCACAACGCTCATCCTCTGACTGAATTTCAAGTAGCGCCTCCTTCATTTCTTCTGCGTTCCGTTTTAGTCTCGGCGGGATTCTTGGGGCCCCTCGCTCGTTCCACCGATATACGCTATTTCTCTAAAGACACTTTGGATCAATTCATTTGCAGATGCAAGGGAAACCTGCGCTTCTCCCCTAAAGTGAGCTAAATGGTTGCCTTCGTTTTCTGGAAAATGGTCGGCGGCGACCGTCCAAACGAAGCTTACGATTCAGCTAGGCTATACTCGTCCCTTCTGCAACACGCCTGTCACAATGAAGGTGCAACGCAATACGCCGGCGTAACGCCCGGCGGCAAATCCCTGTGGACAACTCACTCTTTACGGTTCTCTCCGGCTCTGGTAGCGGCTTCTTGACACCTCTCCAACGACGTGTCACAAAGGACGTTATCTTGCGGGCAGGAAGGCTCATCGTCCCACCTCAGCCAGGATCGCCGTACCAAAGTTGGTCTTTGGAGCATCACTAAATACGCTTGCGGGGGAACCAGCGGTAGTAATGCGCCGTAGGGTCATGCATTCCGCTACGATGATTTCCCCGGTCTCTGGATTGCGCGCTAACGCGATTGGGTCGAAGCCGACGTCTGGACCGTCTGGCTGCAATCTTCTGCCAATGTGAGTCACTTTGGTCACAACGCCACCCCGGGTCAGGCGAAAAAGGTTGCCCGTGGGCGAATTGTCAAGGAACAAAAAAGCTCCCGAGCCGTCTGGGATCATCGGACCCCCGGTGACCGCCAGCGGGCCGTCTGACTGGACGTACCATGGCTCCCGGAAATCGTAGGGAGGCAATACAGCGCCGGTGAGAGGGATTCGGGAAACAACGCCGGCGGGAGTAATCCGGTAGAAGTTCGGAGTTAAATCGTCACCCCACCTAAGCAGCAGAAAATCTCCGGAATCGTCCCGCAGCAGCCCGCAACTCGTTGCGAAAATAGGGTTCTTACCTGGATACTCCGCGAATCTCGTTACCGTCCGCCCATCTTCGGAGACGCGCCAAAGCACGTGTGATACGCCATCCGCGACGATCAGGTCGCCCCCCGGATCGGCTGCTACAGCTATCCACTTCGATCCGCCGGGTGCGGTCGCGATGGTTGTCACCACGCCCGCCGGCGTCACGCGGAGGAGCGCCGAGCGGGCAGCTACAATGTAATTTCCTGCGCGGTCCACGGTCAGGCCAACGCCGGCAGCTCCATTCGCGATGGTGGTGGCGTGTTTGCCATCGGCCGAAACCCGCACCAAACTGTCCTCGTCCAAATTTTGCAACACAACGTAGGAAACTGACCCAGCGAATGCCGTACTGGCAAAAAGTACAACGCCTAAACAAAGACCAAATTTCACGATATCCTCCGGCCGGGGGCTCGAATAGTGAGACGTTACAGGATTATGCTCTCACTGCATTAGGAATGTCAATCAGTTTTCTCCCCTTTTCTGAGTTGCCGCGGTTCCAGATTGTAAGAACGGAGGTCTATTTCTGTATCTCGTTAATGGCGCCGCTGGTATATTTTCCCAGAACTGTATCCAAATACAGTGTTTGAAGACTTTGCTCGAAGGCGAATCGACAATATCTTTCGAGCGGCGGCTTAACCTCGGCGCACCAACCGCGCACGATCAAGCCTTTGACAAACCCTTATTCTTGCAGGAAACTCGTAGTCGCGGAGTGGTTTGACGCGCGGAGGACTCTCCTCCTGGAAAAGGTCCCATTGAGTTGAGCGAAGCCGAAGTAATGATGGCTATGATGGCGGGTCACGCAGCCTTCGGCGATCTGCTTCAGCTCTTCATGCTCTGGCGTCGAATGCACCACCGGCGAAAACACCGCCGATGGATTTCTCGGATTCACGGGCGGAATCGAATCCGCCATAGCTCGCGGGCTCGCCTACGCACCTTATGCCGATGTATTGTGGTGCGAAACGTCAGAACCGAATATTGAGGAAGCGCGCCGTTTCGCCGAGGGCATTCACGAACAATTTCCCGGCAAACTGCTGGCCTACAACTGTTCGCCCTCGTTCCACTGGAAGCGCAAACTGGACGACGCAACCATCGCTCGATTCCAACGCGAGCTGGGGGCCATGGGCTACAAGTTCCAGTTCGTGACCTTGGCTGGGTTCCACTCGCTGAACCTCAGTATGTTCGAGCTGGCGCGCGGCTACTCGCAGACTGGCATGACCGCCTATTCCGCGCTGCAGGAGCGCGAATTCGCCGAGACCAGCCTGGGTTACGAGGGCGTCCGCCATCAACGCTTTGTGGGCACCGGATATTTCGATCAAGTGACACAACTTGTGGGGCAGGGCATGGCGTCCACGACCGCGCTTAAAGGGTCCACTGAGGAAGAACAGTTCGATATCCGCGCCACGGCGTAACGATAATTTTTTACGCCCGGCCGTAGATCGGGATGGCTGCGCCGTTGACATCGCGTGCTGCGTCTGATACTAGCCAGACCAAGAGGCCGGCGATCGATTCGGGAGTCACCCACTTGGACGCATCGGCCGCGGGCATTGCCGCTCGGTTCGCTGGAGTGTCGATCACGCTGGGCAAGACAACGTTGGCTGTGATGCCGGAGTCCTTCACTTCCAACGCGACCGTCTTCACCAGAGCCACCAAAGCCGCTTTCGAGACGCTGTACGCCGCGAAATTCGCGATTGGCTCAATGGCCGCGCGCGCACCCACCGCGACGATCCGTCCCTTTCCGGCTTTCAGCATCCCCGGCAACACGGCGCGAAATATCGTGTAGGCCGAACGCAAGTTCAAGCCCAACATCTTGTCCCAAGTCTCATCCGGAGTTTCCGCTACGGGTTGGCCGCCTCCGAATCCGCCTACTAAGTGCAGAAGCGCATCCACGGGATCCGCCAGCTTCGCCACGCGATCGCATTCAGGGGCCTCCAGCAAATTCGCCTCAATGGGATGGAACCGCGCATTCGAGTGCGGTTGGTGTTTCCACGCTAGATCCGCGCCATATACTGTCGCGTCGGTCGCGAGAAACGCTTCCACCACTGCGCTACCCAATCCGCCGTTGGCTCCGGTAATCAGTATGGCCATGCGATATTTATTGTAGTGTCTCAGCCACTCCCGCGTCTACGATTGAGCCTCGATTTCGTGCCGTCCTCCGACCCCGAACATCCGGGGTTGCTGGTGCGCGATCCGTACCGTTTCTCGGACTCCATGCTGTTGATCCCGCCCCAGCTGGTGTCTTGCCTGGCCTGTTTTGACGGCCAGCAGACCGCGCTCGATCTCCGCGCGACGCTGGTGCGGATCACGGGCCAGATCCAGGTGGGAGAGATCGAGAAGAATCTTTTCGATACGCTGAGCGAAGCCGGATTCCTGGAAGACGAAAAGTTCGAGCAGCTACGCGCCGCCCGCGTGAGCGAGTTCGCAGCCGCGCCCAAACGAGAGGCATCGCACGCCGGATCGGCATATCCCGAAGATGCAGAGGAAGCCCGCAAGACCATTTCCGGGTTCATGCAAGGCGCTGCGGCCGCGTCCGACGGGGATTCGCAGATCGGCATCGCCGCGCCGCACGTCAGTCCTTTTGGTGGATGGGAATCCTATCGCGACGCTTATGCGACGCTGCTGCCGACCTATCAGGACCGCACATTTGTCATTCTCGGCACGTCGCACTATGGCGAGCCTGATAAGTTCGGGCTCACTCGCAAACCTTACGTGACGCCGTTCGGCGACGCCATAACAGACGTGAACCTGGTAGATGAGCTCGCTTCCGCCGCGCCCGGTGCAGTGCGAATGGAAGATTATTGCCACGCCGTGGAGCACTCCATCGAGTTTCAGGCGCTCTTTCTCAAATATCTGTATGGCCCGAACATTCGCGTGCTGCCCATCCTATGCGGCTCGTTCGCGCGGAGCATCTACCAGGGCGGAAAACCCGAGGACAACCCGGACGTCGAAAGATTCTTCGGCGCGCTAGGGAACCTCGCGGCTCGCGAAGGGGATCGCTTATTCTGGGTGCTCGGAATCGACATGGCCCACATGGGACGCCGCTATGGCGACCAATTAACAGCCCGCGCCGACGCCGGAGAAATGCAGGCCGTCGCCGAGCGCGATCGCGGCCGGATAGAACGCATGAATGAAGCCGATCCGCAAGGATTCTGGAGCCTGGTGCAAGAGAATCACGACGATTTGAAATGGTGCGGATCGTCGCCGATTTACACGTTTTTGAAAACCGTGCCGCAAGCTCGCGGGACCCTGCGGCGCTATCAGCAGTGGAACATTGACGAGCAAAGCGTAGTCAGCTTCGCGGCGATAAGTTTTCGGTAACTCCGTTTCTCGTTCGTCGTTTCTCGTTAACATCCATGTTGGCGCCCAACGAGAAACGAGAAACGAGAAACGGCCTTTTACTGATCCGGCCGCGACGCCACCCAATAACCGGGCCGAGTTCTGATTTCGAGTTGCGGGCGATTCACCGTCACCTTGATGTCGTGAAAGCCGCCTTCAGCCTGATTATTCGGCGTGTAACTCAGCAGGTACTGGCTATGAATTTCCTGGCTGATTCCCTCGACCGCTCGTTCCAGGCTCTTTTCGGTGATGAACGAATATTCCTTGCCGCCGGTGAAGCGGGTGAACACAACTACAGCGTCCTCCACAAAAACACTCTTCACGGATTTGAAGATGTCGACAAACATCGGGATGTAATTGCCGGTGTAATAGTTCTGATCAATGATATTGGGAGTCATATCGCCATTCGCGGGCGAGTGCTGCGCTTCGGCTGGAATGGACGGAGGGCGCGGAGGCATGGGCGTCCCGGTGAGTCCCGCTATGACGCTCGAAATATCCAGCGAATAGATCACGACGTTGGTGAACTCGGCCTCCTCCAAAACCTCGCGCACGCGACTTCCGCTTCCCTTGTCTCGTCTTTCGGCAATCAGAAGCAGGATGCGCCGGCGGTCCTTTGGCCGGTTTTTTAACATCCCGATCCCTTTCATCACCGCATCGTCCACTGCGTGCTGCGAACTGCCGGGCTTCAGCTTCTTCATCGTCTCTGTGATCTGCCCAGTGTCGTTGGTGAAGTCCTGTGCCACCACAACGTTATGATCGAAGGCTATGATCGCCGTCTCACCGTCCTCGCCGGCGATCAGGTCTTTCAACAGGGAGCCGATTCTCTGAATCTTTGGGAGGATTTCGTTCAGGTTCGAACTCTTTTGAACAGCAATCACCAGAGAGAGCGGTTGGTCGTGCACATCCGCCTGAATCTGTTGCAGCTTGTTGTTGTCGTATAGCTGGAAGTCTTGAGGCTGAAGGCCGTTGACGTAGTCGCCATGCTTGTTGAGA
>CABEDY010000371.1_pt1 | contig 19324 bp, 18 predicted proteins | sample 3423171 | NCBI WGS metagenome assembly CABEDY01 (sample SAMEA5534333, study PRJEB31848) | metagenome | biome: tundra; feature: field; material: soil | place: USA | collected 2013-05 | depth 0.15 m | reverse complement strand
GGAGATTGGGGCTGGCCGATTCGGTGAACGGGGACGTGGCGGCTACCAGGTGAGGGGCGTTAGGCCGGAGACAAAATTAAAGTTCACCGCCAGCGCCGAGGGGTCGATCTGGCCAAATTCCTGTTCGATGATGCGGTTGATTCTGGCCGACTCTTTGCGCAGACTACGAAGTTTGCCGAAGGTTTTGAGCCACGGCTTGTGTTTGGGTGCGCGAACGCGCAACTTTTCCGCCAGCGCATCTGATACTAACTTCCGAAATGGGATTCCCTTTTCGGCTGCCGCCGACTTGGCACGGCGGAAGAGAGCGTCGGGAATCTCGAGGGTGGTCTTCATCTATCGCGATCGTCTCATACTTATGGGTTGGGTCGGTTTTGATCGTCGGTTGTCTCGCCATAGATCGGTAAACGCAGGAAGCCCGTCTTAGGGTCTTCCCGGAACGCCTGCAAATCCATGTCCCGCGCGAACTGCGCGATCATGTCGATGCTTTCAAGGATGTCTTGCAATGGAAGTGCCGGTTCCCCTAGAAGGCAGGCTCGGCCTCACGCGAGGCTTTGGCGGCAACTGGCTCCTTGAGCCCTTTTGCCGGGGATCGTCAAAGGCATTCGGCGGATTTGGAAATCGGCTTTAACAGTTCGACAAGCCAAACGCGTTTATTAGGACTAATCCGGGCTGATGGCCCCTTTTCTGATCAGGTGATTTGAACGAGGCCTAAGGGGCGACCGGTCGCGCATTTGGCGAGTGTTTCGAGACGCTATTTCCGGACACATGCCGTGACATGTATACTGTTGAGGAGATTTCAGCGAAATTGGTTGATTGACAAGAATCGGACCGGAACCCTCTATTGTTTGATCTGCGCCCGAACTGTAATGCGGAGGCTACATGACCGACTGGCACGATGTTCTGAAGTTTTTGACGGGCGTTCTGACTGGCTTCTGCCTGAAGTGGTACTTCGTGTATCGTTCGGAAAAAACGTCGATTAAACAAAGCAAAAACGTAGTTGGCGGCAATATGGCTGGCGGCGACGTTAATATCGACACCCGAAAACGGTAATGGAGCAAAGCAAGAACGAAGTACACGGAAACCTCGCCGGTCGGGACGTCAATATCACCCACGTTGGGACGCAGCGAGAGACTTTCATGGTACGGCTGCACAGGAAGTTCGAGCTGGAATGCGCGAGTAGCGTCACGTTCAAGGAGACAATCGATGCGCTCCAGTATTTTCAGGATTCCGTAGATATGGTGCCGATGGGACTGCAGAAGAAGCTGGAGCTAGCCGGGAGGCAGATGGACATCCCGCAAGCGCTCCGGGCAAAGGAATTATTCGCCAAATGCATAGCGCGCTACAGCCTCTCCGAATCCGCACAGATGGTCATCGCTTACTGTCTGGGCAAAATCCACGAATTATTCAAGGCGAACGTCAGTCCCTTGATCGGACAAGGAGCATCAGCGCAGACAATAGACACCGCCGTATTTACAACCGTCATCGAGCCGGTTCTCGCGGAACTTGACGCGAATTTTCTCGGCCTAATGCCTCATGAGTTAAGAGGCATGGTCTACTACCTCACCGGCAACTGTTTCATTGATTGGCATGTGGTTAAGGTAGAGGGGCATGTACCATCCAGCCCTTGACCCGTACCACAGCGCGTTCCGAATGCTCGTGCTCCTGGCCTTCGATCCGACCCGGCAGTACGACAGAGTTGCCCTCCAGATACTCGACTTTTATGCGATTTTCCCGGAGCTTGTCCCTACGATCACGTTTCCGAAGGAGCATCTGAAATGGAAGCGTCAGTTCTCCCAACTCACGAACCCGTATTGGTTTAGCGGTGAGCAAGGTTTGGTATTTTCCCGTATGCAGACCTTACAGGACAAGGCGCTTGATCTGCTCTACGCACAAGGTCTCTTGGATCGCGAAAATTACGCGAACGGCAAAATTCAACTGAACATGGAACAGTTCAAAGGGCTTGATTTGCCGGAATCCGCACTCCTCCAAAACAAACCATTGATGCAGTTTCTCGTTACGGTGCTGGGCCGACTCCCGCTGCACGGCGTCGGGGGGATGAAGGACCGAACTCACCTCTTGGAATACCGGTACGACAATGTTTGAGCCGACGATTGCCCTCTCCAGATTGGTGGTGACGAAGGGTGGCGTTCGTGCGTACGACGAGACGTTCCATCTCGGCTTCAATGTCATCAGAGGCGAAAACGGGTCTGGAAAGACGACGATCGCTGACTTCATCTTTTTTGGACTCGGGGGCGACACGCCGCAATGGCGGGCAGAAGCCGCGCTATGCGATTACGTGTATGCGGAAGTACAGATCAACGGCGAAAAGGTGACCTTTCGTCGTCAAATCGAGTCGGAAAAGCTTCGGCCTATGAACATCTTCTGGGGTGATTTCGAAAAGGCAGCCGCTTCGCAGACAGAATGGAAAATATTTCCCTATGCCGGAACCGGCACGAAGGAAAGTTTCTCCCAGGTAATTTTCACCGCAGCAGGGATCCCGGAAGTCAAAGGAGAGCTTTCAGCCAAAGTCACTATGCACCAGATGCTTCGGCTTGTCTATGTTGACCAGAAGACTGATTACGATCAGGTATTCAGAGCCGACCTATTCGACAAGGCTCTAACCCGGGAGGCTGTGGGCGATCTTCTATGCGGTATCTATGATGACGAGCTCTATACTGCCGAATCGGAGCTGGCTGCTAAGCACGCAGAAAGATTGGCTCTTCAGAGCGAGTTGAAAACGATACTTTCGCTCTTGGGCGACCAGGCAGCACCCAGTGTCGAATGGCTAGAGCAAGAAAAGGCGTCGAGGAGTAACGAGCGTGAGAAGGCGTATAGCGGACTCGAATCCTTGCGGACACGAACAACGGGCGCCGTAGAAACCATCGCAAGCCGCCGCGAGCAACTCGCGCAGGAGCTAGCTTCGCTGAATCAGCAGGTTCGCGCTGCAGAAGACAGGATAAGGCAGTCACGTGTCGATCTCGCGGATCGCGAACAGTTTCTCCTTGCACTGAACGAGCGGCTCCGGGCTCTGAACGAATCGCAAACGGTTCATGACAGATTGGGTGCACTTTCGTTTCAGGTCTGCCCGGTTTGCTACGCGCCACTCTCTGCCCAGGATGGCGTGTGCCACTTGTGCAAGAGCCCAGGGGACGGTCGCAGTGGCCAGAATCTTCTCCGCCTTCGGCATGAGCTTGAGCAGCAGATTAGAGAATCGAAGGCTATGCAGGATCAGATTGGCTCGGAAACTGCGGCATTGGCAGAGGGACTTAGACCTCTGCATGACAGGCAAAAGCAACTGCAGCTCGAGTATGATGAGCTTTCAACGATACCGCATGCGTCCTTGGATGCGGCCGCCGCCAAGTTGTATCGCGAGATCGGCTACATCGACCGCACGATTGAGGATCTTGAGCAAAGGTCAAAATTCGCGGCGAGGATATCGGCTATCACCGATTTGCAGGCCGCCCTGGCGTCAGAAATTTCCCGTCTCAACGATCAGATTGCATTCGGGCGAGTGAGGCAGGAGCAGACAAAGAAGGATGTCTCGGACCTAATCTCAGACCTCACGGTAGCCATTCTAACGCGAGACGTACCTCGCGAAAAGGCATTCCAGGAAGCGACCCGTGTAACCTTTGACTTCGGGATGAACAAGATATCAGTAGATGGTCGAAGCAACTTCGCTGCTAGCTCGAACGTCTTTTTTAAGAATGCGTTCCATGCTGCTTTGTGGCAGGCCTCGACGCTGCGCCAATATATGAGGTATCCGCGGTTGGTGATTTTCGATAACGTGGAAGATAAGGGTATGGAACCCGAGAGAAGCCATAACTTTCAGAGGATTGTCAGAGAGTTAAGTGACACTACAGAGTGCGAGCACCAAATGATTCTGTTCACGTCAATGGTTGCGCCGGAGTTCGAGGACGTACCCGAGATACTTGTGGGACCGCGCTATACCCACGACAGTAAGTCTCTCCAGTTTTCGCTGTCGACTCCATGATCTTGATCGGCCGGAGACTGCCTTCCGTTTGTTTCGTCGGCACCTGGGAATTTGAACGGATTAGTAACGAGAAGTGGCTTCCGACCGGGCAACGGCTGTGCCACACTGTATCAACATGGCCGTGAATCCACATAGCTATGATCACCGAGGTGGTGGCAACTATGGCATTGTTGTCCGGCTCCCCCAGATCGTAGCGGACGACCGCCTAGTCTATTTTGACTACAACCGAACTCGAGGAAGTTGGGTCATCCGAGACTTCGTCACTGGGCAGAGACTGGACAATGATCACTCGACGCTCACCGTTCCTCAAATTGAGGCCGATACGACTTACGATGAATTTCCGATCTGGTGCAACGTGGAGACCAACCCGACAGACTGGACGACGTATCTGACCTTGCGGTCAACAGCTGTATTCCGGCTCGGTGCACCTCTGCGTTCTTGGAAGGCAGCGAATCCGCAGTCTGGTACCTGGCACCCTCTCTAGCCGCAGGCCAACAATCGGTACCGCGAAGTCGTCATCGTGTCGGCGATGCGGGCTGGGCTGATAACAGCTTGAGCGGCGGAACATGGGCGCGTTTAACTGGGTATCGGCCCTGGGGCCGGCCCGCGTCACCGCGTTCGAGCTCGTGCAGCGTTATATGGCAGGGCTAACGATTGGAGCAACGATGTCATGAGCGTCAGATGCGCTCATGGAGTCCCTATCCTTCAGTATTGAGGCTAGCGTTGCCAGTGCTCTGCTCGGAGAATCTTGGGAAAAGATGCTTTTCACGTAACTGCGCGAGTCGGAGATCCATTGCTGAATTTGGTCTTCAGCTGGGCTCTTCCCAGTTATGTGATCGGGAGCGTTTTGCAGTAGCATACGGATCGTCCCAATGTCTCCCATTCCGCTAACCCTAGCCTTACCGCTTGGTGTGCCGTAGACGATGAGACCTTCCTCGCCTGCGACCAAGACCCTAACTGCACTTTGGAGTCTCACCTCTGAATCGTCACCTTGCAGTTCGCGTATCCAGTCGCCGACTCCCTCGGCTGAGATACAAGCCCGCCGCAATTGATTTCCAACCATCTTGATGTCCCCAAGCGGAACGCGGAGAAGATGAGCGATCACGAAGTGACCAGCCTCGTGGTACGCCGCTTCCTCGGTGGTAAAGACGATTTCGTCCGACATACCGTCCACAATATCATCCGCACGTGCCAACCCTTGCCAAGATCAGCGTTGCTGTGGGGCGTTCCACGAGTTTGGCTCACCGCGCGATGGCTTCACCTGGACGGATAGTCGGCAAACCGAAAAAATGACAACCCTTGGATAAGTAATGGGAAGTCGGCCAGTGTCCATTAATCCAGGCGGGAAGCGCACGCTGAAGCGAACTTTTCATCAGAAGGAGGTGATGTCTCCGCTGGGCGAGGGAACCACTTTCACGTGGCTAGAACCTCCCAAAACCTCCAGGTTCCGTCTCTGGGCGCGATAGAATGAGGACAGACCTTTGGAGCCGCAGATGCAACCAATCGACATCATCGTCAAGGATCAGGAGATCCTCGGAGGAACTCCGGTTTTCCGAGGCACCCGGGTCCCGTTTCAGGCGCTATTAGACTACCTGGAAGGCGAGCAGACTCTTGACGAGTTTCTGGACGATTTTCCGACCGTGTCCAAAGACGCCGCGGTTACGGCGCTTGAATTGTCGATCAATTGGGATGAAGGTCCTGCTTGACGAATGTATTCCGCGCAAGCTGAAGAGCGCATTCGCCGAGCATGACTGTATGACGGCGCCGGAGGCAGGTCTGGCGGGCGAGAAGAATGGCGTCCTTCTTTCCCTCGCCGAAAGCGCCGGTTTTGTGTCTTCTTGACGCTAGACAAGGGCATCAAATCCATTTCATGTGGCTGGATCCGAGCTGTCGATCTCGATCCAAGACAGGGCACAGCACCTACTAGTTCTCTGACCTTTTGCTTTGTCCCCCTGCTGACGCGGGGCTACAACCCGGCGCGTCAGCAAGGAGTGGCCGTCTTTCAGAACGAAATCAGCCGGCCATTGACCTAACAGCCTTCATAGAGGAACCCTGGATACCGGACAATCTGAGCGCGAGGAACTTTTTGGGCAACGCAGTACATCTGCTCGCCCCGAAGTTGCGTCGGATATTTCAACTCGCGGAGTATTTCTAAGACGCATTCTTGCGAGTGATATCCTGGCGCGTTTTTTGTGAACAGGCACTGCACCTCAAAGCCTGCGGCCCTGAGGGCTTCCGTGAGTTCGTGGGGCAGGTGCTCTCTAACGGGTCCGCAAACCGTGGCTGAATTTTTATTACTCCCGTGCGTCGCCTGGAGTGGCGACGCGGCACGCAAAAGTGCGTGCGCCACGCGCGCATTCGGAAGCTATTCCGAGCGCAGGGTTTCGGCTGGATCTACGCGCATGGCGCGCAGGGCCGGGATGTAGCTGGCCATAATTGCGGCCGCGATCAGGCCGAGAGAGACTGCGGCGTAGGTCAGCGGGTCGAGCGGGTTTACGCCGAACAGCAGCGATCCAAGCAGGCGCGTCAGGGCGGCTGCGCCGGCTAATCCGCAGCCGACGCCGATGAGGGCGAGCACGAATCCCTGGCCGATGAACATGTGCGTCAGCGCGGGCCGGCGGGCGCCCAATGCAATGCGAATCCCGATCTCGCGCCGGCGCTGGGAGACTGAGTAGGAGATCACACCGTAAATTCCCACCATTCCGATCAGGAGGGCCATCGCGCCGGCGATGGCGAGCAGGACCAGCGTGAATGAAGTGCGCGCCAGCGATTTGTCGTAAATCTCCTGAAGCGTGCGCACGTTGGCGAGCGGAAGGCTGGCACTCAGCGACCAAACGGCCTGCTGGACGTCCGCCAGCAAAGTTTGCGATCCGGCGCGCTGGCTTCGCACGATATAGGAAACGGTACGCAGCACCGCAACCGCCTCGCCCTCGAAATCGTTCATCAGCAGCGGATAATATGCGGCCGCAGGCGCTTTTTCCTGCACGCCGTCCTCGCGTTCATCGTTGACCACACCGATGACCTCGCGCCAGGGATCTTTCGGGTTTGCGGTAATCTGTTTGCCGATAGCGATCCGCGGGTCACCCCATAGCTCGCGCGCGAGATTTTCGGAGAGCATGGCGACGGGGCGGCGCTGATAGGTCTCGGCCCAGGTGAAGTCTCGGCCCACGATCAGACGATTGCCCATGGTGCGGAGGAGTCCGGGCGAAATGAATTTCGAACGGCGCAGCGGCGGCACGGATTGATAGGTTTTGCCGCGGACATAGACCTGATCGGAGCCGGCTGACACGCTGGTTGGAATGACGGTGGTGATTCCGACCGCTGCTACTCCCGGGATTGCGCGAATCTTTTCGAGGATGCGTTGCTGGAGTTGCATCACCCGGTCCGGATCCTTCACCTCGGTGGGTGGAATGGCGATGCTCAGCGTCAGCGCGTCCTTCGGATCGAATCCAGAATCGACGTGACGGAGCGCCTGGAACGTCCGAATCATCAATCCGGAGGCGACCAGCAGCACAAGGGCGAGCGCAACCTGAGCAACCACCAGCACGTTGCGCGCGCGATGCCGCTCCCGGCTTTGGCTCGACGTGCGGCCGCCGCCGCGCAGAGCGTTGCCGATTCGTGGACTGGCATACTTGAACACGGGAATCATCCCGAACAAAATACCCGTAACGAGCGCGGCCGCAAACGTGAACAGAATCACCGCGGGATCGATGGAAATCTCATTCAACCTCGGCAAATTCGCCGGAGCCATCGCGATCAGCGCTCGAATGGCGCCATACGAAAGCCCCAAACCCAGCGCGCCCCCGAGCAGTCCGAGCACAACGCTTTCCATCAGCAGTTCCCGTGCGATGTCGCGCCAACTTGCGCCCAGCGCTGCGCGAATCGCCAGCTCGTGCTGCCGTCCTTCAGCCCGAACCAGCAGCAGGTTCGCGACGTTCGCGCACGCGATCAGTAGAACCATTCCGACGGTCCCCATTAGCACCCACAGTGTTTCGGCGGTATCGCCAATGAGCTTTTGTTTGAGATATCGCAGCTTCGGAGCAAGCCGCACGTCTTCAAACACCTTCACCGTTAAGCCGGCTTGCGGAGGGAAGCTGTGCAGCGCAATCGGAATCATGCGCGCGATGTCGGCGCTGGCTTGCTGGAGGGTTACGCCGGGCTTCAGGCGCGCGATTCCCGGGTAGTCGAACTGCCCGAGAAACGCCTTCCTACGATCCAACTGCAACGGCAGCAGGAACGCCGCATCGCGATCGAGAAAGCGGAAATTCGCGGGCATGACGCCGATCACCTGGTGCGCGACGCCGTCGACTATGATGCGGCGCCCAATCACGGAGCGATCGCCGCCGAACCGCGCCTGCCACCAGCCGTACGTCAGAATCATTGTGACGGGGCTTCCCGGCGTAACATCTTTCAGCGAAAACCAGCGCCCCAGCTCCGGCTGCACACCGAGCATCGGCAGCACGTCGTCGGTGACGCTCAGGCATTGCGCGTCTTCTGGCTCAGTGAGTCCCGTGACAGTGCGGGAATCCCACTGGTATAACCCAAGGCTTTGGAACGATCGTCCCTGTTCGCGATACGTGAAATAAAGAAACGGCGCAGGATCGGCATTGGGGAAGTTCACACCGGGAGCCGTGTGATTCAAATCGATCAGCTCATCGGGGTGCAGATACGGCAGCGGTTTAAGAAGAACGCCATTGATCACGCTGAAAATCGCGCTATTGGCGCCAATACCGAGCGCCAGGGTGAGCACGCATACGGTGGTAAAGCCGGGATTGCGGCGCAGCCGGCGGGCGGCGTAGCGCAGATCGGAGAAGGGTGTCCGGATGACGTTCTCCCATCCATAGGAGCGCACCTGTTCCCGCACGGCGGTGGCGCTGCCGAGATCCATACGTGCGGCGCGGCGCGCTTGGTCGGGCGAAATCCCGCGGGCCTCTAACGCAGCGGTGGCGTGGTCCAGGTAGCTGGAAACTTCGTCAGCAATATCCTGATCGGCGGCTGGCCGGTTCGTGAGGGCGCGCAGGCCGTGGACGAGTTGACGCCAAATGGACATAAGCTAGGCCTCCGCCTTCAAGAGCCGCGCGATGGCCGACGCCCGGCGCGACCAATCCGCCGTTTGATTTTCGAGCTGTTTCTTCCCCCCTCGGGTGAGTCTGTAGACCTTGGCGCGGCGCGAATTCTCGGTCTGGCGCCACTCGGCATCCAGCCATCCGCCACGCTCCAGCCGCTGCAACGCGGTGAGGAGCGAGCCGGGATTGACCTTGAAGACTCCCCGCGACACCTGCTCAATGCGGCGCGCGATCCCGAAACCGTGCATCGGTTCGAGACTCAGGGTCTTGAGAATCAGCATATCCAGCGTGCCCTGGATGACGTCGGTATTTGGTTCGTCCATAGACGTTCGCGAGAGAGATATCTGCTACAGGATAGTCCTCTTCATCTTGATTGTCAAGATGTGATGATCAGGTGGAACGTTAACAGCCTTCGTAGAGGAATCCCGGATACCGGACAACTTGAGCGCCAGGCACTTTTTGAGCGACGCAGTACATTTGCTCTCCCCGGAGTTGGGTCGGGTATTTCAATTCGCGGAGTATTTCGAGGACCCATTCTTGCGAGTGATAGCCTGGCGCATTTTTTGTGAACAGGCACTGAACCTCAAAGCCGGCGGCTCTGAGCGCCTCCGTGAGTTCGTGAGGCATGTACTCGCGCATGTGGCCGACCTCGGTGTCGGCATATTCTCCGCGTGGGTCAGCGTATTTCGAGTAGAGTTGCGGGTTCTCGCTCATCTCGAGAACACGCGCGATGGCTGTGACACTGGCAATGTTGGGTGTGGTCAGGATGAGCGTGCCATGGTCGTCGAGGATACGCCGGCATTCCAGGAGCAAGTGCATGGGATCGTGCAGCAGGTGCTCGAAGATCTCACAGGCCAGGACACATTCGAAGCTCGAGTCGTCGTAGGGGTAGCGGTCCTTTTCCGCGTCGAACAGATCAACGTTGCACTCGAAGACGACTTTGCCGTTTATGGTGGATTGCTTTTGGTCGGAGCGGCCGATGGGGCCGTAGTAGGCTCCCCGGACTCCGGTGTATCCGAGGACGCACTGGAGCGCGGGCGTCATTTGCATGTATGCGCCCAGCTCGAGGACGCGGCCGCTACGCTGGGGAGGGGGCACAAGGCTGAGTGTGACAGCGAAGCGGTCGAGGTGAATGTTCAAGTAGTTGCGGTTGCCCTCGTCCGGCATATCCAGGCTGCGGAGGAAATCGCAAATCTCGGCGTAGCGGGGCATGGGCGGCAAAGTTTCAGCGATAGGCGCCTGAGGGGAGAGGCGCTGATAAACGTGCCAGGCGGCTCGACGGAGGGTGTCTTTGAGCATGCTGAAGCTTTGATTGTAGCTAGTTGATCCTGAGGAATGAGGCTGTTGCACCAACTGCATTAAGAATCCGTGAAAAGGCACCGACTCCCTCACGGTCGCGGTTCGGAATGGGTGCTCGATAAACCCTTGGGGAATTGACGCTGCTGCATCAACTGCCTTAAGAACCCGTGAAAAGGCACCGACTCCCTCACGGTCGCGGTTCGGAATGGGATGCTCGATAATATACCACCCATTGTTCTCTTAACTTACTCCCTGGAAACACTGGCGCGGTGGTCGATAGGAAGGGTAGGCGTGGCGATGGAGCAGGCATTCATCGTGGGACTAAGCCATGAAAATTAGCGATGTTAGCGGAAGAGCAAATGCAGTAGGAGGGGCGTCCAGCGTTGCACCGGCGGCTAAGAGTGGGGTGCCCGCGGGTGGGTCGGCCTCGGGTGCGCCGGCATCTGCCACGACGGATCAAGTGCAGCTTTCCAGTCTGGCGAAGATGGGGGCAATTTATGAGGATTCCGCAGCCCATATTTCCAAGCTGTCCTCACTGAGCGCGTCAGTTGCAAGTGGCGGATATCATGTGGCTGCAGCGGTATTGAGTAACAGCATCATCGAGGCCAGCATGCAGTTGAATGGTAACTACGTTTGAAACGTTGGAACAACACACCTGACGCCAAGTGGCAACTGGATAAGGTGAAGCAGGCTCGGCGGAGCCTGGACAAAGTTCGGTTGAAACTGCTGTCGCCCACCATCCAGGCGATGGACAGCAGCACCTCAGATCTCGGGGTGGCTGTGGAATGCCTAAAAACGCTGGAGGTGGGTTTCGCCTCAGGCCAACTTGTGGCGCTGGAGTGGCGGCGGCTATTAGAACAGGAAATGGGAGGTCTGCGCCGTGAGTTACGGGAAGTAAACGCGCTGCTGGAAGGCGCGGGCAAGTTCTATCAAGGCTGGGCGCGGCTGGTAGCTACGGGTGTGGACGATGAGCCGGCACACTATAGCGTTCAGGGCGTTCCCATTCCGCCGGCTCCGTTTCGGTCCGGCAAGGTGGTGGCAATTGGGTAATCTTTTTGCAGCGATCGCGAACACGTCGAATGCGCTGAAAGCATTCGAGGATGGCATGACTGTCGTTTCGAGCAACGTTGCGAACGCCAACACGCCAGGTTACGTGGAGCAGACGCAGACCTTTGAGGCGCAACCGCTGGATCTGACGGAGGGGCTGGTGGGCGGCGTGCAGGCCGGTCCTATGCAAAGTTCCCGGGACCAATATGCAGAACAAGCCGTGCAGCAACAGCAGACGGCGCTGGGGTTTTACACACAAAAGGTGGCCGATCTTACGCCTGCACAGTCGTATTTCAGTTTGTCCAGCACATCCGGGGTGGCGCCGGCAATGGACGCTCTGTTTTCGAGCTTTTCACAGCTCAGCGTGAACCCAAACGGTGCGGTTGAACGGCAGGCCGTGCTAAACGCAGCGACTACCGTGGCGCAGCAGTTTAATGACTCGGCAAACGGTTTGTTGAATCAAGGAACCAACTTGAACCAGCAAGCCCAAAGCATTATCGGTAACATTAATCAACTGGCCTCTACCATTGCGGAGGTGAATTCCCAGAATCGAGTGGACCCATCCGGTACGGTTAATGCGGGCGTGGACGCGCAACTGTACTCGTCGCTCGAACAACTCTCGCAGTATGTCAACTTTACGACGCTGCAGCAGCCGGATGGAACCGTTACTGTGTTGCTAGGCGGCCAGACGCCGCTGGTGTCGGGAGATCAAGCGTACGACATCCAGGGAGATTTCTCTACGCCCCAGACTGCGGTATTGAGCAGCACGGGCGCTGACATCACGAGCCAGATAACGAGCGGCCAGTTGAGCGCGGTGCTGGATGACAAGAACAACGTGATTCCCGGCTACCTCAACAGCCTCAACACATTGGCGCAGAGCGTTGCGGACCAAGTGAATAGCGCGCTCGACAACGGCATTGACCAGAACGGCGCGGCGCCGACGACTGATCTATTCACTTACGACCCGGTGCAGGGAGCCGCCCAGACACTAGCGGTGAATCCCTTGACGACGGACCAGATTGCGGCGGCGCTGCCGGGGGCCCCGGGTGGAAATGGAAACGCATTGGCCCTGGCCCAATTGCAAAATGCCACCGGCGTGAACGGTTATACCTTCGACGGGTACTATGGCAATATCGGCGGGCAGGTAGGGAACGATGTATCGTCGGCGACAAACACCGAAACCACCAAGCAAAGCCTGCTTACGCAGGCGCAAACGTTGCGGCAGCAGGTATCCGGCGTGTCGCTCGATACAGAGGCTGAAACCCTGATGGCTTATCAGAAATCCTACGAAGCAAGCTCGAAAATGTTTACTGTTTTGAACGAATTGACTCAAACGTTAATGGCCGTCATCACCTAAGGAGTACGCATGATTAGCCCTCTTAGTGCCTCTTCACAAAGCTTTCTGGTGGGTCTGGACCAGATCGAGCAGCGGGAGCAGCAAGCGCAGATAGAACTGACCACCGGTCTGAAAATCAACGTCGTTTCCGACGCGCCGGATCAAATCTCCGAGTTGCTGCAGACCCGATCGAACCTGGCTCAGGCTCAACAGATCAATTCCAATCTGGGCCTGGTGACCACCGAAGTGAATACCGCGCAAACGGCGCTGCAAAACGCGGTTAGCCTGGTGGAACAGGCGCAGTCCCTGGGCACGCAAGGCGCCAGCGATCTGGCATCGGGCGATACCACCCAAAACGTAGCGGACCAGTTGGGTACCGTGCTTCAGCAATTGGTGGGTCTTGCCAACACCACTGTTGGGGGGCGTTACATATTCAGCGGCGACAGCGATCAGCAGGCGCCTTACAGTATCGACCTGACGCAACCTTCCCCGATCAGTGCGTATCAGGGCACGGCTGCAACTCGTGAAGTACAAGCTTCAGATGGGTCTCAGTTTGCGGTGTCTCTGACCGCGCAGACCATCTTTGACAGTCCGGACGCAACGCAGAACGTATTCACGTCAATCAACAATCTGCGGCAAGCACTCCTGAGCAACAGCGGCGCCAGTGCAGTCAGCTCAGCATTGGGCGATGTGCAAACTGCCGACACGTACCTCAACCAGCAACTGGCATTCTACGGCAACGTTCAGGATGAGGTGTCCAGTGCCTCGAACGACGCCCAGAATAATGTGACGCAACTGAAGACGCAACTAAGCGGGATGCAGGATGCCGACGAGGCTGCGGCGATTACCCAATTGACCGAGGGTCAGACTGCGCAGCAGGCCGCCCTGGTATCCCGGGCGCAGTTGCCCAAGACCAGCTTGTTCGATTACATAACGAGTTCGTGAGAAATCCCTGGTTGCGGCATCAGCGCGGGGACGTGCTCATTGGCGTAGAATTAGGGCGGCGCCATGCGAGTACTTCTCACCACGGACGGATCCAAGGAATCCATTGCGGCGATGCGCGCGGCCAGCCGTTTGCTCTCGAGCGAGGACCGGAAAGTGGACGTCCTCTATGTCGCTCCCGAGCTTCGCTCGCCCAAATCCGGGAACATCGCCGGTCGATCCATTGAGGACCGCGTGGCGGCGGAGACCAGGCGCATTCTAGGAGAAGCCAAGGGAATACTCGCCGAGGAAGGTATCGATGCGCTGACGCTTTCTGAGAGCGGCTCCCCGGCCAATGTGATCATGCACGACGCGGAGGACTATGATATTACCGTGATCGGCGCCAAGGGACGCGATACACGGTCGGCCGCCGGCCTGGGACCGGTGGCCAGCCGCTTAGTGGAACATGCGTCGGGCTGCGTGCTGGTGGGGCGTGAACCGCCCGGCGATAGAGGCATGCGGATGCTGGTGCCAGTGGACGGTTCGGCGGGGTCCGAGCAAGCGCTGGACACCCTGAGTTCATTCTTTGATCTCGAGTCGGCCGAGATTACTCTACTACATGTTCAGGAGACGCTCTGGCTGCCGTATGAACCTCCCGCCGAGCAGTCGAGGGAAAGCCCCGATCCGGACGCGTCCCAAAACAATCAACTATCGCGCGAATTGCGGCTGGAAGCGGAGGAATTGCTGGCCGAGTCGCGGATCCGCGTACTGGAGCATCATCCGGGAGTGACAACGTCGATTCGGGAGGGCAACCCCGCCAATGAAAATCCTGAGCGAGGCCGATCAAGGCGACTATGATCTGGTAGTGGTGGGCGCGGGAGGCGCTTCTGAGATGAAACACAGCATCCTCGGAAGCGTGTCGACCAAGGTGGCCTGGAATGCGCCATGCTCGGTGTTAGTAGTGAGGGTTCAAGAGTAGGCGCCAAAAACAAATTGGCCACCGATCGGGATGTGACCGGCGGCCAATTCTGGCTTCTGAATTCGGAATTCGGTTTCTTAGCTGTTTCCCGCCACCAGCAAGTCGTTCGTCACCGAGAAGACTCCCGGAACACCGTTGGCGCGGATGTAGGCGAGGTTCTTGTCGCCCTGATTCGCCACTACACCTTTCAACGTCACGTGACCGTTATCCACAATGATGTGAATGGAGGGATTGGCACCCATCGCATACCGATAAAGACCGGCATAACCGAACACGGACCGGTAGGTTGCCACGCGAATCCGGTTATCGAATGACGAAAGCGGAAGAACCTTGATGTTGTTGACCACGTTGGTGACACCCGCGATACGTTTGACGACATTCTCAGCGTCCGACTTCAATACCGGGCGCGTCACATCGCCGGCCAGCGTAACGGTGCCGTTATCCACGGTAAATTGGAAATCGTCAAAGACGCTGTAGTAGGGCAACATCACGAGCTCATGCCGGACTGCGTCGGCTAAGTCGCCTTTGGGATTTATCGTTCGGGGGAACATCGGGACGGCGAAAGCCGCCAATGCCAGGGTCAAAAAAATCTTCACGAAATTGGCCTTCATATTCATCTTTTACCTCTCTGCTAATAAGACGTAAGTCATTAGCCTCAGGTTAGTTCTCTTACATAGATTTACGGCCTCTAAGTGCTTATTGTTCCACGAGTTGTGAACCACGGTATGATGAAGATTAGAAAGCAGTTCGAAACCTCATGCCCGAATCACGCCCTCCCGAGTTTGGAATCAACAGTTGGCTCGAAGACGAGCTGTATCAGCAATATCTTCACGACCGCAAAACCGTGGACGATAGCTGGACAAAAGTTTTTGAATCGAATGGCGGGGCGGCAGCCCCGAGCGCCAATGGAACGCCGGTGCATTCCACCATTCCGAACGGTACTCCGGCGCCCGCAGTTCCGGCAGCTCCCGAGGCCAGCGCGGACCAAGAATTGATTCCGTTGCGTGGCGCCGCAGCGCGCATTGCTGAGAACATGAACGCGAGCCTTAGCGTCCCGCTCGCTACTTCGCAGCGTGTCATTCCGGTCAAGGTGATCGACGAGAACCGGCGGATTGTGAATGAGCATCGGGCGCTCACCGGCAAGAGCAAAATCTCCTACACGCACATCATCGGCTGGGCCATCGTCAAAGCCGTTCAAAGCAATCCAACTCTCAATCATGCCTACGCGGAGATCAACGGCGAGCGGTTCCGGGTGTCGCACAACCAGATTAATATCGGCATCGCGGTGGACGTGGCGGGCAAGGATGGCACCCGTTCGCTCAAGGTGCCCAACATCAAAGCAGCCGGCGAGCTGGATTTCGCGCGATATGTGGAAGCGTTCGACGATATCGTGGCGCGCGCCCGAGGCAATAAGCTGACGGTCCAGGATTTTGAAGGCACCACCATTTCGCTCACCAATCCGGGAACTGTTGGCACGGTGGGCTCAGTGCCGCGGCTGATGCCCGGCCAGGGCGCCATTATCGCTACGGGAACAATCGGCTATCCGGCGGAATATCACGGCTCGAGCGATCAGTTACGCGCGATGCTCGGCCTGAGCAAAGTGATGACCGTCAGCTGCACCTACGACCATCGCGTGATTCAGGGCGCGGAGTCCGGCATGTTTCTAGGCCGGCTGCAGGCGTTGCTGGAAGGCCAGGAGAATTTCTACGAAGAGGTTTTCGCTCACCTCAAGGTCCCGCACAAACCGGTGCATTGGGAAACGGACCGGCCAGTTTCCATGCCCGGTGGCCGGGGATCGGAGTTGGACGAAGTTGCCAAAGAAGCGGCTGTACTTCAGCTCATCAATGCGTATCGCGTGCGCGGGCACCTGATCGCCGACTTCGACCCGCTGGGCTCCGAGGCTACATATCACGCCGAACTCGATCCGGCTACTTACGGCCTCACCATTTGGGATCTGGATCGCCAGTTTCTCACCGGCACGCTGATGTCGGCTGAATACGAGCCGCAAAAAGTCGCGACGCTGCGCGAGATTTTGGAAACCCTGCGCCACACCTACTGCGGAAAAATCGGATGCGAGTACATGAACATCCAGATACCGGAGCAAAAACGCTGGTTGCAACTGCGCATGGAGCTGACGGGCAATCGCTGGCCGCTCCCTCCGGACACGCGCAAGCGCGCGCTCAGGCGCGTGATCGAGGCGGAGGAGTTCGAACATTTCCTGCACGCGCGTTTTGTCGGCCACAAACGTTTTTCACTGGAAGGCGCCGAATCGGCGATGGTTATTCTGGACGAGATTCTGGATCTCGCCGCCAATACCAACGTGCACGAGGCTGTCATCGGCATGGCGCACCGTGGCCGGCTCAACATGCTGGCGAATATTGTCGACAAGTCGCTGGTGGAAATTCTCTCTGAGTTCGAGGGCATCGATCCGGACAGTACGCAAGGCTCGGGCGACGTGAAGTACCACCTGGGCGCGAGCGGCGTGCGAAAGTCGTCCAGCGGCCGCGAGATCGTTGTATCGGTGGCGTTCAATCCCAGTCACCTGGAGGCTGTCGATCCAGTGGCGGAAGGAATTGTCCGGCCGAAGCAGGACCGGCTGGGCGACACCAAGCGTGAGCGCGTGATCCCGATCCTGATTCACGGCGACGCGGCTTTCGCCGGGCAAGGCGTGGTGGCCGAAACGCTCAATCTTTCGCAACTGGAAGGCTACACGACAGGCGGCACCATTCACCTGGTGATCAATAACCAGATCGGATTCACCACCAATCCCAACGAAGCGCGTTCCACTCCTTATTCCACTGATGTAGCGCGTATGGTGCAGGCTCCTATTTTCCACGTCAACGGCGATGATCCGGAAGCCTGCCTGCGAGTGTCGCAACTGGCTTACGACTACCGGCAGGAGTTCAAGCGCGACGTGGTCATCGATATGTTCTGCTATCGCCGGCATGGCCACAACGAAGCCGACGACCCCAGCTACACGCAGCCGATCCTGTACCGCAAAATCCGCCAGCATCCATCGGTAGCGGTGCAGTACACAGAGCGCCTGGTGCGTGAGGAGTTCCTGGACAGCGCGCAGGTGGCCGAAATTCGTGCAGCCGTCTCCCTCCGGTTGAATGAGGCATACGAGGCGGCTAAGAAGAAGGAAGAACCGTTCCAGGTGCAGGAACTAAGCGCGGTGGATCCGGAAGAGGTCAGCCGGCCGAGTCCCCACACAGCGGTGGACCGGGCCACGCTCGAGCGCGTGGTGGAAGGCATCACTACATTTCCATCCGAATTCCACGTGCATCCTAAGCTGGCCGGCAGCTTGCGAAAACGCCGCGAGGTTTTAAACGGCGCGCCCATGGATTGGGCCACGGCCGAAACGCTGGCGTTTGGAAGCCTGGTTCTGGAAGGCACACCGGTGCGGCTCAGCGGACAGGACAGCGGGCGCGGGACTTTCAGCCAGCGCCACCTGGAACTTTACGACAGCGAGACCGGCGATCGTTACATTCCGCTGCGGCATCTTGCGCCCAACCAAGCCCACTTCGACGTCTTCGACAGCTCGCTCAGCGAATATGCCGTGATGGGCTTCGAATTTGGTTATAGCGTCGCCGACCCATTGACGCTGGTGCTGTGGGAGGCGCAGTTCGGCGACTTCGCCAATGGCGCGCAGATTCTGATCGATCAGTTTATCTCCAGCGCCGAATCCAAATGGGGCCAGCCCAGCGGCCTGGTGCTGCTGCTGCCGCACGGATACGAGGGCCAGGGTCCTGAGCATTCCAGCGCACGCATCGAACGGTTTTTGCAACTGTGCGCCGAAAACAACCTGCAAGTGGTGAATGCGAGCACACCGGCGCAATACTTCCATGTCCTGCGGCGCCAAATGCACGGAGGGCCGGATCGGCGCGGGGTCCGCAAGCCGCTCATCATATTTACGCCCAAGCGGATGTTGCGTCACCCACGGGCGGTCTCAGCGCTGGATGAGCTGATGACAGGAACTTTCCACGAAATCCTGGACGAAAAAACCGCGCTCGATCCGGCGCGCGTGACGCGCGTACTGATGTGCTCCGGCCAGGTTTATTACGATCTTCTGGCGGCGCGCGAAGAACGCAAGATCGAACATGTGGCCATCACGCGGCTGGAGCAAATGTATCCGTTCCCGGCGAGCGGCGTGCACGTGATCCTGGCCCGTTATCCGGCGCCGGCCGAAGTGGTGTGGGTGCAGGAGGAACCGCGTAACATGGGCGCTTGGCGGTTCGTGCAAGAACAGATGCAGCCCATTCTTGAGCCGTCCGGCCGGGTGCTGCGTTACATCGGGCGGCTGGAGAGTGCGAGTACATCCGCCGGGTCGCTCAAGCGTCACCAGCAGGAGCAAGCCGACATAGTGGAAGGGGCCTTTGCAGCGGAAATTAAGAGCCCGATCGGGAGACGCCGGAGCGGGCGACGGAAGCGGTGATGCGCTGATGCACTTGCAGGATGTAATCAGCTTCCTCTGGCTAGAATTTGCAGTTTTGTTCCAGTGTGTAGCGGGTCAGTTTGGTTGTGGGGCAGGATGGAATCCCAATGTCACTTAGTTTTTGATGCCACAAACATTTTAAAGGACTTATGTTGTTTGAGGAGCCGCCCGGTGTTTCGCCGCAGCCCGCGCCAACGGGCAAACCAGGCGTCGGCACGAGTGCCGACGCGGCACGCAGGAGTGCGTGCGC
>CABEDY010000370.1_pt1 | contig 19338 bp, 16 predicted proteins | sample 3423171 | NCBI WGS metagenome assembly CABEDY01 (sample SAMEA5534333, study PRJEB31848) | metagenome | biome: tundra; feature: field; material: soil | place: USA | collected 2013-05 | depth 0.15 m | reverse complement strand
GTTGGGATGTAGCCCCGCGCGTAAGCAAGGGGACAAGGAATCAAACCGATGTTTCGACGATTCGTCCTTTTCGTTTCAATCGCGGTCCTTGCCCGCGCGCAAGACGTGTCGCGCATGGACCAGATCGTCCAATCGTACGTCTCCGCCAAGACTTTCATGGGCACCGTGCTGGTGGCGCGTGGCGGGGACGTCCTGTTCAGCAAAGGCTACGGGATGGCCAACCTCGAATGGGACATTCCCAACTCCCCTTCCACCAAATTCCGCCTGGGATCCGTGACAAAGCAATTCACGGCAGCATCTATCCTGCTGCTTGAGGAGCGTGGAAAGCTCAAAGTTGAGGATCCGGTGAAGAAATACATGCCGGATGCGCCAGCCGCATGGGACAAGATCACCATCTTCCACGTGCTGACGCACACCTCCGGTATTCCAAGCTTCACAGGTTTCCCCGACTACAAACAGACGGAGCCCTTCGAAACCACGCCGGAGAAACTGGTCGCGCGCTTCCGCGATAAACCGCTCGATTTCCAACCTGGCGAGAAATGGAGCTACAGTAATTCCGGATACGTGCTGCTCGGTTATCTGATCGAGAAGATCAGTGGACAGAGCTATGCAACTTTCGTGCAGGAAAACATCTTCACACCTTTGGGCATGAAGGATTCCGGCTACGATTCCAATTCCAAAATCATCCCGCATCGTGCCGCCGGGTACACACCCGGTGAGGGCGGCCCAGTCAACGCGGGTTTCATCCACATGAGCATCCCGTTCTCAGCCGGGTCGCTCTATTCCACCACCGAAGACCTGCTGCGCTGGGAACGAGGTCTGTTTGGAGGCAAGGTGCTCTCAGCGGCGTCCCTGCAGAAGATGACCACGCCCTTCAAGGAGGACTACGCATTCGGACTCGGCGTGCACACTACCGGTGGGCATAAAGTAGTCGACCATGGCGGTGGAATCGAGGGCTTCAACACACACCTGGCGTATTATCCCGAGGATCAACTTACCGTCGTGGTGCTCGGCAACCTGAATGGACCGGCAAGCGACATCGCCGGGAAACTCGGGGCATTGGCTCACGGCCAGCCGGTGCAACTGATCACCGAGCGCAAGGAAATCACTCTGCCTGCGGAAAAACTGGCCCGCTATGTCGGGACCTACGAGCTTGCTCCGAAAATCAATTTGATGATCACCCTGGATGGAAATCAGCTCATGACCCAGCTCTCGGGCCAAGGCAAACTTCCGATATTCGCGCAATCCGAGAACCTGTTCTTCCTGAAAGTGGTGGATGCCCAGCTCGAATTTGGCAAGGACGAAAATGGCGCGTACGTAATCCTGCATCAGGGTGGCCGCGATCAGAAAGCCGTCAAAAAAAGCGACAGCGTCAATTGACGGATGTAGCGCGCGCACTCATGCGTGCAGCGTTCACACTCGTGTGAACGCCTGGAGCTTATCCGCGTGCGGGTGTTCGCAAGAGTGCGCGCGCCACGACTTACGATTAACCAGATGCTCAAACTGACCACTCTCGGCATTACCGCGAAGCGAATGAGCTTTACCTGATACCATTGCTTGATTGAACGGCGCTAACCAATCGCCCCGCGAGATGACCGTGAAAGCGGTCGGCCTAGGGATCTTCCTGGCATTTGTTTTCGGCGCCGCGAACGCGTATCTCGGCATGCGCGCCGGCCAAACTGTGGCCGCTACAATTCCCGCGGCAGTGATCGCGATGGCGCTGTTCCGCATTCCCGCGTTTCGCGGCGGCATCCTGGAGCAAAACATCACCCGTACTGCGGCCTCGGTGGGCGAGGCCCTAGTGGCCGGGGCCATCTTCACCATCCCCGCGTTCATGATGGTGGAAATAGATGGCCATCGACTGTGGACCGATCTGCGCGCGCACTATTGGGAGGCCACGCTGGTGCTGCTGGTGGGCGGACTGATCGGCGTATTCTTCATCATTCTTCTGCGCCGGCCGCTGTGCGTGGACGCGCCGCTTCCCTGGCCTGAGAGCGTGGCCAGTTACGAAATCGTAAAGGCGGGCGAAGCCAGCGCCAGCGATGCCCCACGATACATCTTCGGCGCGATGGCTTTCGGCGGCCTCATCCAGATTCTGAAATCCGACAAAGGAATCCAGATTTTCCAAGAGTACGTAGAAGGCTTCCTGGCTTTCCCCAAATCGGTCATCAAACATTTCAACTTTGAGAAGCAGCCCATCGGCGATGTCACGCATTTCGGCGGAATTCCGTGGTCCACGCCCAGCCTTTCGCCCGCGCTGATCGGAATTGGCTACATCATCGGACCTGAACTCGCCTCGGTCAACGTTGCCGGCGGCGTCATCGCGTGGTGGATACTGATCCCGCTGCTATTGTTCTTCGATCCCGATTTGCCGCGGCGCATTGGGACCACCGATCCAGCCACGGCCGCGTTTTCGGTCTGGTATAACGTGGTCCGGCCCATCGCGGTGGGAACCATGCTGGTGGGCGCGGCCAGCACCATGTTCTCCATGCGGTCTTCACTCGCGAGCTCACTGCGCGGTATCTTCACCGCTTCCACAAAAGCCGCGCACGAAGGCAAGTTGCTGGATCGCACGGAGCGCGACATTCCGGCTCGCTGGGTGGTGCTTTGCATGTTAGTTCTAATGGTCCCGATCACGGCCATCTATTATTACTTCACCCACGGATGGCTTGCGGCCATCGTCGCCGCTGTGATCATGAGCATCACCGGTTTCCTTCTGTCGGCGATTGGCGGTTACCTGGTCGGCTTAGTGGGCAGCTCAAACCAACCGCTCTCGGGATTGACTCTAGCGGCGTTGATCATCGCGGCGTTAGTGATGCTGACCATCGGTGTCACAGGCTTGGCCGGAGTTGCCGCCGTGCTTGGAGTGGCGGCCGTTGTTTGCGTCGCATGCTCGGTCTCCGGATCGTTGATTCAGGATTTGAAAGCCGGGCACTTGTTAGGCGGAACTCCCTGGAAGATGGAGCTGGTCGAGATCATCTCAGTCATCCTGCTGGCGTTCTTTCTGATGGGTCCGATCATCGCGCTGCACGAGGCGAATCTCGCAACAGGCGGTATCGGCGGACGCGCCCTCCCTGCCCCCCAGGCTGGCCTGATGGCGCAATTGGCCAAAGGAATTGTCGGAGGACAAATGGCCTGGGGTTTGATTGCGATTGGCGCAGCATTCGGCGTAGCATTGCTTCTGTTCGGCGCGCGCTCTCCAATGTTGGTCGCGGTAGGAATGTACCTTCCGTTCGATACTTCGTCAGCGATTTTCGTGGGCGGCCTGATCAAGTGGATCGCCGACCGCGCCGCGCGCAGGCTGAATGCCGAGCAAAAGCTCAACTTCGAGGAAAAAGGAACGCTGCTAGCTTCCGGCTTGATCGCAGGCGAAGCCATTGTCGGGATTCTGCTGGCCGTTTTGTTCCTAGCCAAAGTTCCGAGCTTCGCAACCTTCAGCTTTTATCCAGCCTGGGGCGGATGGCTGTCGCTGATCGGTTTCGCGAGCATAGCGTATGTGCTGATCAGGATCCCAGCAAAATCCTCGTCCCCGTCCCCGTAGGGCAAGTCTCCGACTTGCCCTACACAATCACCGCATAAATCTCGCCCGGACCATGCACGCCCCGCACCAGAATCTGCTCGATGTCGGCAGTGCGGCTGGGTCCGGTGATTAATACCATCGAGCTGGTTTGTTCGGCTGGATTGGGAAGAACTTCCAGCAACTCGTCCAGATTCGCCAGCATCCTCGACTGAGGAAACACGGCGATATGCACTGGCGGGAGCAGTGATATCAGGCGAGGCTCTTCGGGACTCGACAACATCACCAGAGTCCCGGTTTCAGCCAGTGCATAGTCAGCGCTAGTAATCCCGACGTCGGCGGTGACACAAGCCGCGCGGAGCGCTTCACGATCGGTGAATCCGGATTCAACCTGCGGAAGTCCTGTGATGCCGCAGGCTGCCAGAAAAGGGGCATTCGAAGCCACCGCCCGCTTTCCTTGCAACAACTCCGAGAGGATAGGAGCAACCTCGCCAGGCTCCCGCACAAAAAATGATTTTCCCCCAAGCTTTTCGAAATTCTGCCCGAAAAGAGTGGTATACCGGCTGCGATCCAAGATAGGGATCTTTAGCCTTGGGGCCGTGAGAGTGGTCGGGAGTAGGCCTGCGGCCCTATCTAAAGCCTTGCGCACGTTCCCAAGAACTACTTCGCGCGAGTTCACTTGGGCACCTCGCGCGCTTTCCACCATTGGTGGAAGCTGGTCTTGGCAAGCTTTGGAACCTCGCGCTGGCTGGCCCACTTCCCTAACGGTCCCACCTTAGGTAGCAGCGGTAAGAAGATCCCTCCGATGCGCGCCAGCATCAAGTAAATCCGCGGATGCGTCATCACCCACGCCCAGATTCCGAACGCCAACCGCTCCACACCGCCCACGCCTTGGCGCCGCTGGGCATCCGTCACTTCCGAGCGCAGCTTCAATAACAGCTTCGGAATTTCGATCTTGACCGGACAGACTTCGGCGCACGCGCCGCACAAACTGGATGCGAACGGAAGCCAGGGATCCTTCAGCACGCCATGAAATTGCGGTGTGATGATGGCTCCGATGGGACCGGAATAAACCCACGGATAGTTGTGCCCACCGATTTTGCGGTACACCGGGCAATGATTCAGGCACGCACCACAGCGAATGCAGTACAGCGACTGGCGCTTCTCCGGATCGGCCAGAAGTTTAGTGCGGCCGTTGTCGAGCAGCACCACATAGAACTCATCGGGTCCATCGATTTCGCCATTCCGCCGCGGCCCGGATAAAAATGACGTATAAACCGTGAGCGGTTGGCCGGTAGCGCTACGCCCCAGCAGCGTCAAGAACACGCCCAGGTCCTGCGCGCGTGGGATGAGCTTTTCGATCCCAGCCACCGTGATGTGAATCTTCGGCGCCGACGTGGTTAAGCGCGCATTGCCTTCGTTCTCCACTACCACTACCGCGCCCGAATCCGCCACCAGGAAATTAGCGCCGGTCACTCCGATATCGGCATGCAAGAATTTCTCACGCAAAGCCGCCCGCGCGATCTTGGTCTGCTTTTCGATCACCACCTCGTTCTCCACGCCCAGGTTCTTGCTGAAGATCTCGGCGACATCATAGCGAGTCAAATGCAAGGCCGGCGCCACAATGTGATACGGACGCTGGTGCGCGAGCTGCAGGATGTACTCGCCGAGATCCGTTTCCACCGCTTCGAGCCCATGTTTCTCCAAGCGCTCGTTGAAGTGGATTTCCTCAGTCGTCATCGATTTCGATTTGACGATCAGATGCGCGCCACGCTCCTTGGCGAGCCCGAGTACGAAGTCGGCCACTTCCTGGCTGTCCGAGCAGTACACCACCTTTCCACCGTGCGCGATAACGTTCTTTTCAAACAGCTCCAGATAATGATCCAGATGTTCGATGGTGTGCTTCTTGAGCTGATTCGCCTCAGTTCGAAGTTCCTGATAATCGGGCAGCAGATCTGCGCGAACCGCACCGGCACGATGCGTCATCAGCCGATTGGTGGCCGAGTAGATGGCGAGCTGAAGCCGTGCATCGCCAAGAGTTTGATTGATGGTTTCGGACGGCTGGCCTTTCACGCGCTCATCTCCCCGCCAGAACTTCCGCCAGGTGCATTGTGCGAATGGGCAACCGCGCGCGATCGATCGCACCTTGGATCTGCATCAGGCAACTGGAATCGACGGAGACCACCGTTCCGGCTTCCGTTTTGAGAATCGAATCGATCTTGGTGCGTGCCATACCTCCGGAAACTTCCGGAAACTTGACCGAGAACGTGCCGCCAAATCCACAGCATTCCTCGGCGGGTTCCATTTCCCGCAACGTCAGGCCTTGGACCTTGCTGAGCAGCCTGCGCGGACCCTCTTTGATGTGCATCTCGCGCAGTGAGTGGCAGCTATCGTGATAAGTAACCACGCCATCGAAGCGTGCGCCGACATCCTCGACGCCCGCAACCTCGATCAGAAATCGCGAAAATTCCCAAACTCGGGGCGCGATGCTGCGTGCCTGCTCCAGCGTCTTCTGTTCATTAGCAAAGATGTCCGTGTAGTGGTGCACGATCATGGACGCGCACGAGCCGGAGGGGACCACGATGTATTCGTAATCGCGGAAGGTGTTGAGGAAGTGCCGCGCGACAATGCCCGCCTCTTCGGGATACCCACTATTAAATGCCGGCTGGCCGCAGCAGGTTTGCGCCGCGGGAAAATCCACCGGGTAGCCGAGCCGCTCCAGCACCTGGGTCATCGCGATTCCGACTTGTGGGGACACCTGATCGACGATGCAGGTGACGAACAGGGAGACGCGCGTTTTCACTGCTTTCGATCCAGGATTGGCATGAAATCCAATTGTGGCGCATTTCTGCTCGTCCTGCCACTTGACGTTCCCCTTTTCTTCGCCCACAATAGAACTATGGCGCTCACCAAGAGGCAGAAAGAGGTCCTGGATTTCATTGCGGACTTCGTCGAACAGAACGGGTACAGCCCGAGTTATGAAGAACTGGCGCAAGGGTTGAAGCTGGCTTCCCTCGCCACGGTTCACAAGCACATTCAGGCGCTTGAATCCCGCAACTATCTGCGGCGATTGTTTAACCAGAGCCGCTCGCTGGAAGTGTCGTCGAAATACGTCCAAGAGCGCAGGAAGAATCGCCAGACAGTCCGCTCCACGGAGATCCCACTCGCTGGCAGAATCGCGGCGGGTTCGCCTGTCGAGGCCATTGAAGGACAGGATACACTGCAGTTCGCCGATTTCGCGGGCAAAGGCGACACGTTCGCGCTCGAGGTCAGCGGCGAATCGATGATTGAAGATCACATCATGAGCGGCGACTACGTTTTGGTGGAACGAACCCAGAAAGCGAACGATGGCGAAATCGTAGTGGCGCTGGTGGGCGGCCACGAGACTACGCTCAAGCGCCTGCACCATGAGCCGGGCGGCCGCATCCGGTTACAGCCCTCCAATTCCGGAATGCAACCCATCATCGTCGAAGCAAGCGAAGTGCAGATTCAGGGCCGCGTTCTGGCCGTGCTGCGCAAATACCGCTGAGCCGCGACCGGCAGGAAGCGTCACGAACGCAGAACTAGCGGCACTCGTGGTATCGCTCCCTCCCGGTCGCGGCTCGGCTACACCCGTTCGTGTCATGCACCTAATCAGAAACGAGAAACGGACATGCTAAACTGGTACAGTATATGGCTAGCCCAGTCAGCGGCGTGAAGCGTTTCCTGTTCTGGGACTATCCTCGCGCCGGCTGGCAGTATGACGTGATGGTGGGTCTGATTCTCGCTTTCATTTTTCTTACTCCGCGAGAGGTGTTCCGCGATCAACCCAGAGCCAGCAGCATCGTTATGCTCCCCGCCGAACATGGTTCGAATGTGTTCTGGATGGATTCTGAGCAACTGGGAGATGTTCCGGAAGCGCAACGGGTCGCACGCGCCAGCGCACTGCTCCGGGCACGCACCGGAAAGAAGTATAACGTCGTTCGTTTGGAACCGATCGTCGATTCCGAAAAAGAAGTCAAAGGATATATGGCGTTCACCACGCCATAGCTGCTGTCACCGCTCTCTGGAATCCGTTTTATCGAAAATGCGATCACGCGCTTTTACTACTTTTCTGTTCTTGATCAACTTGTCCGCCGCGCCAGATGGTCGGAAGGACACGATCCTTGCCCGCATGGACAAAGCGGCTATTAAATTTAAGAACATGACGGCACGTGTCACGAACCTCGTCCACACCGACGTGATCAGCGATGACAGTACCGAAACGGGTACCGTGGTGATGCAAAAGGTTGGAGCAGGCGAGGTACGCGGCCTGATCAATTTCCTGACGCCCGACAAACGCTCCGTTTCCTTCGAAAATCGCAAGCTGAGCCTTTACTATCCCAAGATCAACACGGTCCAGGAGTTCGACCTGGGCAAGCACGGGGAACAGTTAGATCAGTTCTTAATGATCGGTTTCGGCACTTCCGGCACGGCGCTTGCAAAGGACTATGATGTGAGCGTACTGAGGACTGCCACCGTGAAGGGCTTCGAAGGTATTCAAACTATTCGACTTCTTTTGATCCCAAAGACTGCCGAAGCGCGTCTATATGTAAGACAGGTGGAATTGTGGATTCCGGAGACCGGCGATCCTTACCCGGTTCAGGAAAAGATTTCAGCACCGTCGGGAGATTACCGCGTTATAACCTACACTGAACTGAAGACGAATCAACCTCTGCCGCCCGGCGCGCTGCAACTTAAGCCCGCGCGAGGGTTTAAGACTGAGTATCCAGGAAAATGATAGCTATCGAGAACACATCGGCACAGGAAGTGTCGACCCGAGACAATCGCAGTTCGAGCGGACGACTCACTTTTTTGGATTGCGCGCGCGGTTTGGCCGTAGTGATCATGCTGCAGGGTCACGTCTTCCATTCTTTCAATCGAACGGATCTGAGGACGGACGGGCCGTTCATGCTGTCTCAATTCATGGGCGGCATCGGACCCGCGATTTTCTTGGTTCTCACAGGCATCACGCTGGCATTTCTGATGGACCGCCGCGAACGGCAGGGGCTAGCTCCCATGGCTCGCTGGGGCGCCGCGCTGAGACGAGCTGGTTATCTGTTTTCGCTCGCGTTCCTGTTTCGTTTGCAACTCTGGCTGTTCGCCTATCCGCAAAGTCCGTGGACCGATCTGTTCAAGGTGGACATTCTCAACTGCATGGGTTTCGCCATCGCTCTGATGTCGGTGATGGCAATTTTCACCACAGTGGATCGGGTACGGCTGTGCGCCGGGTTGGGCCTGGCGATTGCGATCGTCGCGCCGCTGGTTTCAGCAATCGATTGGCGCTGGCTGCCGCCCCAGATCTCGGCCTATTTTGTTCCCAGCTTTCAATACTTCGCGTTCTTTCCCTGGGCCGCATTTATCGCGTTCGGCCTCAGCATCGGCAGTGCACTGCGGCTAGCGAAACCGGAACAAATGAATCGCATGATGCAGTGGGGAACGCTGGCCGGTTTTGCTCTGATCCTTGGCGGACAGTATTTCTCAAACTTGCCGTACTCGCTTTATCCCAAATCCGACTTTTGGCTCAACAGTCCGGGCTTGATCATTATCAAATTGGGCGCGGTGATGCTTTTCCTCACCTTCACTTTCGTTTGGACCGAGTATGCCGTGGGCGCGGCTTCGTGGAGCTGGATTCGGCAACTGGGCACCACTTCACTGCTGGTGTACTGGGTGCACATTGAGCTGGTATACGGCCGGTGGTTCGGATCATGGAAGGAAACGCTCGGCAACATCGAATGCGCAGTTTGCGCGGTGATTGTGATCGCGCTGATGCTTGGGTTATCGGTATTGCGAACGAATTGGCGGGTTCTCAAAACCAACGCGATGGCTTGGTTTTCCTACGGCAGCCCGCGCCGCGTCTCGGGCGACTGAACACCGACTCCCTTACGGTCGCGGCTCGGTAGCGCAAGCAAAACGACATATCTTTCCGAGCCGCGACCGTAAGGGAGTCGGTGCAGTTGTTACATTTTTCCCGGGCGGCGGCCCAGGACACACACCGTCGGCACCGGCGGCATCTGATGCATTTCGGTGTGGACGTCCTCAAAACCAGCAGATGCGAGGGACTTGGACAAGCCGATTCCGGCTTGCCGCGAAGTTTCCTCCGTAGCATTCTTGCTGCGAGGCTGCACGGCGAGCACCACCCATCCTCCGGGCTTCAAGACTCGTCCCACTTCAGTGAGGGTCTTCACGGAGTCCTTCCAAAACTGGGCGGCATTGATCGCGTAAACCCGGTCGAAGTGATTCTCCGGATACGGGAGTTGGGCGGCTGATCCGAGTTTTAGCTCCACCCTTTTTTCATTGATCGCCTGCGCGTTCCGGCCGGTCGCCATCCGTACCATCACGTCCGAATGATCCACGCCGGCCACGAATGCGGCCGCGCGGCTGGCGTGGGCGATATCGGTACCCGGTCCAAACCCGATCTCGAGCACTCGGTCCGTCGGTTTCAAATCAAGCAGCGAGAACACCCACGTGCTGCAATGGCCGTTCTTCATCGCCATCAGTTGTCCTGCGATCCAGCCCATCGCTCCGGAGGGTTTAGCAAATTGGTCACGCCAGCTCATGGTTAACAGTGAAAGACGAAACTACAGTTCGCGAAGTTCCATTAAATCAGTTCAGTCCAGCGTCTCGCGCCTCAGCCGCGCTTCAATCAACTCGAATGGTTCCTCCGCGGGCGCGAATACTTCGTTCTTGTTCTCCAACCCGAACAGGCCCAGATCCACCAACCGGCAATCCTTGTTGGGTACCCAGAGATGAATCTCCGCGATATCCTCATACCGTTCCAGCACCGCCTCCGCCATGGCGTGCAAGGTGTACTGCATGGACCGGCTCTCATGTTCGACGAACGTATCCAGGATAGCCTGCCGGATGCCGTGCCAGTAGACGGAAAACGGAATCTCGTTGTCCGAATACAGCCAACTGGCTTTGACGGCGGTGACGAGAATGCGGTCGGAGGTCTCTTTCAGCGTAGTGAACGGATCGTGCAGGTAGCCTTCAAAGCCGGACCCGGTGGTCTTGACCACCTGCAGGTTCTCGATTCCGGACTCAATGAATACCGTCTCGCGCGTGCCGGTGACGATGGTGGTGCGCCGCTCGGGTCCAGCCGGCGTGAAGGACCAAGGATGCTGTTTACCGCCGAACGGAATTCGCATCCACAAGTATTCAGCAATCTCGACTCGAACGCGTTTCACCTGCGTATTGTCGGTGAGAAAGTGATTGATCAATTGTTGCGCGAAATCCTCGATCTGCTCGATGGTGTAAAGCTTGGCGAGTGCGTAGACCGTGTTCTTGATGGTGTCGGCGGGCAGGATGCTGCGGTTGTCGCCGGTGGTATAGCTGCTCTCGAACTCGCCTTCGAACTGAATTCCGACGGATAGTTCTTTGAGGTCGTGGCGATCTTGTAGCCGGCGGACCTTGATTAGCCGTACATTCGAGGCGCCGTAGTTGTTTTCAATCAAAGTGGTGGACATCGAAACTTGTCGAACTTTGAAGCGTACCATGTAGGACAAGCCTCTGGCTCGTCCAAGACAAGTCGGAGACTTGTCCTACAGGTACCAGGACTTTAGTACCGTTTACCAGTAAGGTGTTTACCTGCTAGGCTTATAAGGCACATGCCTGAGGTCTCGACCCATATCTCCGCGGAGGGGGCAAGCCAGTTAAATCAGGCTTTAATGCACTTCTCCTATCTGCAAGTCCTGGATTTTCTGACCACGGTAGCCTTCCTGGTCAACGGAATCGAGGAGGCGAACCCGCTTGTGCGTCTAGCCTTGAAGTTAGGTCCCAACCCGATCGGCGGTTTGATCCTAGTAAAGCTCCTGGCGATTCTGTTGGGAGTTTACTGCTGGCGCATGGGGCGGCAGCGGCTGCTCTCCAGGATCAATGTTGTGTTTGCGATGCTAATCGCCTGGAACCTGGTAGCGCTGATTGTGGGCGCTCTTACCAGGGTTTAGGGTTCAGCGGGGCTTTGGGTTTAATACGCGATTCACGTGATCGGGATCGCTGGCAATGAGCATTAGATAGGCCTTCGCCGGTTGGTCTGGTTCGGCCCGGCCCTGCTCCCAGTCCCTCAATGTGCCAAGCGGGATGTGATAACGAACGGCGAATTCCTCCTGCGTCAACTCCAGGGCGCGGCGAATGATCTTCGCTTGCGGCGTCCGCTTCATGCGCCTGAAGTCGGCCGCCGTCAAAGGTTGCGCGTCACGATCCGCACGGGCGGCCCTCTCGATCGCTTCGGGGGACATCGGCCTAGGCATTTTGCCGGAAATAGTCGTCTTGTTCAGCCTGCGTTGCCCTCCGGGCTGAAATGATTCGAATACGGTCCCCGCGTTCGACGAAGGCTACAAATAAGAGAACGTTCGCCGTAGTCTTCGCGGTCATAGCGAACGCGTCCCTGAATACTTTGGTGGCAAACTCGAAGCTCACACCGTGGGCCCGCAAGTTCGCCTCGGCCTTGGCCTCGTGCCACTCAAATTCTAATGCCCATGATACTACGGGATACCAGTAGTCCCGTCAGAGGGCTCTAGCTCTCAATTCACGTCGAATTCAGACGAGCCCGAACCGAGCTTACTCGTCACGAAGCCGGCCGGTTCTTCCCGGACTTCCAAGCGCTAAGTATACGACCGCCGTGGCGTTGGCCGGGATGGTCACTTCAAGTGGTGTTGCTATACTTCAGGTTGCAGCGGCTCGTTGTCGAGAATCAGCAGGAATGGCTGGAGAAATGGCATGAGTTCCATCGAAATCCACCCGCGAGCTAGTGCCGTCTCCGTCGACAACGAGAATCTGAATGTGCAACTGGACGACGGTCGCACCGTTTCAGTTCCACTATCGTGGTTCCCGCGGCTATTGAAGGCAAGTACTGACCAACGGCAGAACTTCAGACTCATAGGACGGGGAGAGGGCATTCACTGGCCCGAAATCGACGAAGATCTCAGTGTTGCAGGCTTATTGGCAGGCCGGCATCCGCCGACAACACGCACGTAGCTTTCAATTCACGCGGAATTCGTACGAGCCCGAGCCGATCTTGCTCATCACAAATCCGGCCGGCCCGTTCTGAGTCTCCACCGGCTTGCCGCTTTCCGTCACGTGGCTGTTCGGACCGGCCGGTAAGTATACGATCGCCGTGGTGTTGGCCGGGATAGTCACCTTCAGGGTGAATTGGCCGCCAGGCGCGCTTCGCCAATCGCTGATGATCTTGCCGTAGATCGAATCGTATTCGCCATGCACGCGATTGAGCCGTGCATCCGGGAACGGATGAATCTCGATTTTTTGAAATCCCGGTGAATCCGGGGCCGTGTCGATGCCTGCGACATGCCGATACAGCCACTCCACCACCGCACCGAACGCATAGTGATTGTAGGAATTCATGCTGGGATCGCCGACGTCTCCGTTCCAGCGTTCCCAGATGGTGGTGGCGCCCTTCGAGATCATGTAGCCCCATGACGGATACGTATCGTTCAGCAGCAACCGGTAGGCCACATCGGCATGCCCGTTGTTACTAAGGGCCGACAGCAAGTAAGGAGTGCCGACGAATCCCGTGGAGAGGTGCCAATTGCGCTTTTCGATATCCGCAACTAAGCGATCCATCGCCATCGCCTTCAGCGAATCCGGCAGCAGGTGCATGTGGAGCGCCAACGCGTAGCAAGTCTGGCTGCCATTACCTACCTCGCCATTCGCGCGAATGAATTGTTTCTGGAACGCGGCGCGGATGCTCTCAAAAAGTGCGGCGTACTTTTTCGAATCCGCCTCTTTCCCAACGGCGCGCGCCATCTGGGACATCAGGTTCGCGTCGTAGGCCCAATAGGCGGTCGCAATCAAATCCTTCGGTGTCTCACTTTCCGCCGGAACCCAATCGCCGAAATCATTGTTGCGGCGCTGATTGCGAATTCCGTCGGGATTTACGCTTCCGATGTACTCCATCCAGTGCGCCATCGGCTCCCAGTTCTCTTCGATGATACGCGTGTCGCCGTACTGCTGCCAGGCGGTCCAGGGAATGATCACTCCAGCGTCTCCCCAGGCCGGCGCGCCGTCAGCCTCGTCAACCACGCGCGGCGATACGTCCGCGAAAGCGCCCGCAGGGGATTGCGCCTCCACCACGTCGCGCATCCATTTGTGCGTGAACGCGGCCATATCCATGTTGAAGGACGCAGTGCGCCAAAAAACCTGGGCGTCGCCCATCCAGCCCAGCCGCTCATCGCGCTGCGGGCAATCGGTGGGGACGCTCTCCAGATTCCCGCGCTCGCTCCACAGTGCATTGCGCCAAAGCTGATTCAGCATGGGGCTGGAGCTGGTAAATTTTCCCGTGAACTCGTTCGCGGTGTGGAAGACCTGGCCAGTGATGGCGTCCGTCGGCGGCTTTCCAGGATAGCCGGTGACTTCGACGTATCGGAATCCGTGATAGGTGAAGTGCGGTTCAAAATATTCCGCGCCGCCACCGCGCAGGATAAACGTGTCGGTGGCTTCCGCGGCGCGCAGATTGTCGCGATAGATGTTGCCGTCAGGTTTGAGGATTTCGGCGAAACGCAGGCTCACTTTTGTACCGACCGGCCCGGATACTTTCAGGGCCGCCCAACCCACCATGTTCTGGCCCATATCGAAGATGAAAACTCCCGGCGCAGGGGAAGCGACACTCTTGGGCAGGATGTTTTCCGTGACCTGGATGGTGGGCGACATTTGGCTCGAAACAACTGCCGGCGGCGCGTCAGAAATCGCGGCCGCGGTCCACGCAGCGTCCTGAAATACCGCCGTGTCCCAACCAGGCTGCTCCAGCCGTGCGTCATAGGTTTCACCCGTGTAGAGCTCGGATCGCAGGACCGCCGACGCGCTGGTTTTCCAAGTTCCGTCGGTCACGATGGTCTGATGCTGGCCGTCCGTGTAATCAATCTCGATTTGCGCTATGAGACGCAGCGGTGGCGGGCCGAAGTTGAAGCGCAGTCCATTCCAGCCGAGGCCACTTCCGTACCAGCCATCGCCGAGGATTACGCCGATGGCGTTGGTTCCGCGCGCGATGGATTTGGTGATGTCGTAGGTCTGGTAGAGGACTCGTTTTCGATAGTCGGTCCAGTCTGGAGTGAGAAGATCCTTGCCGAGGCGCGCGCCGTTCAGGAACAGGCAGTAGCTTCCGAGCGCGGTGGCGTAGATTCTGGCGGAACGCACGGGCTTGTCGATGGTGAATGGTTTGCGGAACAGTGCGGCGGCGTCTGGAAGATGGACGTTGCCGAAGCGTTTGTCGTCCAAATCAGCGATTACCCGCGCCAGTTCCCAACGCTCGGTGGGAATCCGTTCCAAGGTTCCATCCGCGCGCGTGATCTTGACGAGCGCGGCGAGAACAGCGGCCTTCCCTGCTCCAGTCACGGCTACTTCGATCGAGTTCTTTCCGGTTACCAGGAGATCGCTGAGATCGATACGCTCCACCTCCTGCCAATCGCGCCAATTCGCAACCTCATGCCCATTGACGGTGGCTTCCCAATTGCCGCGAGCAGTCAGTAGCAGAACAGCGTCTCTCGGCTTTTGGTTCACGTCAAAATTCAGCCGGAAGCGGCCAGCGTCTTGGCCCTCGATCCCAATCCATCGCATGGCGGCGCGGTCGGCTTCCTGCCCCGGATGTTTCCGACTGATCCACTTGGCGCTCCAGTCGGATTTTGCCAGCAGGCCCATTTCCCACCAGGCTGGGATTGCTTCGGATTGCTTGCCGGCCGCGTCCCAGACGCGCACGGTCCAGTAGTAGCGGCGGCGCGATTCAAGTTTTGGCCCTCCGTAGACGATGCCGTTCGATTCCGACGAATTCTGCTTCCCGCTGTCCCAAACATCCGGCGCGCTCAATCGCGCGGTGCTGGTTGCCACCAGAATCTGGTAGGCGCTCTGATGCCAGTTGCGTTCCGTATTGTCGCTCTGCCAGGAGAGGAGTGGATGCAAAGCATCGATGCCAAGTGGAGTGTTCAGATGCTCGCAGCGGAGATGGACGGGCGTAGCGTAACCAGCGGCGCTTGCCGCGAGGAGTACGATGGAGAGTTTAAGCAAGCAGTTCATCTACGGATTTCCCCTTGCCGTTGTTAGTTACATAGAACGGCCGGCCCTCAGTGACGTAGTTCGTATCGGCGGCGATTCCGAGCGCCTTGAAAATGGTCGCATACGCGTCGATCAGCGCCACCGGTTTCTCGACTGGCTCTAGTGGATGCTGATCGGCCGTGCGCCCGTAGACGAAGCCCTTCTTGAATCCGCCGCCAAAGAACAGCATGCAACTGCAGGAGCTGAAGTGGCCGTGGAATCCGTACATCTTCTCGTTTTCGATGACCAACTTCTCGCCCGTGTTGCGTTCCGCGAATCCGTCCGGCTCCTGCCCGGCCGCGGGAGCTGATGCGATGGTGCGTCCGAACTCGGTAGCAATAACAACTAATGTGCGATCCAACAAGCCGCGCTCATCCAGATCCTGGATCAGCCGCGCAATTGGCCGATCGATCTGCTTCTTCATCTCCACCATGCGCCGCTGGCCGCTTTCATGCATGTCGAAGCCCTTGAAAGGGCCGTATTGATATTCCACTTGAATGAAGCGCGCGCCGGCTTCGACCAGGCGCCGCGCCAGAAGCAGTCCATGCGAGAAGCGATTGCCGTGAAAATAGGCCGGATCAAGCAGCGCGGTTTCAGCGATCTCAGGCTCGTAGGCCGCGATTACTTCGGGTTTTTCGTCGGCTCGATAATCGAAGGCGCGCTTTACCGGCGAATCCATCATCGCGCGTGCGTCCTCCATCACTTTTACGTAGTCGCTGGCTTTGTTCGATTCAAGGAGCGCCTTTTGCGAAAGTCCGGTGATGGCTTCTAGGTATTGCTGGCGGCGATCCAGGCGATCCATTTTCATGCCAGCGACGGCGTTCAGCGTAGCAAGCCCTTTGGCCGGATCCGGAATCATGAAGGGCGCGTGATTGATGCCGTAGAATCCAGGGCCAATGTATTCGCTGATGAAAAGCTTTTCTTCATCGCTGGTGTCCACGTCGCGGCCGATGTAGATATAGGCGGGAATTTGAGGATTTCTTCGCCCCAGCGTGCGTCCGACGATGGAGCCGATGCTGGGCGCCTTCACGCCTGACGGAAACAAATAGCCGGTGTTGGCGTAATACTGCGCCTTCAAATGCACGGCGCCGAATTTCGTCTCGCTCGATAGCGTGCGTAAGATGGCCCCCCGATTCATCACCCGTGCCATGTTGTCCAGACCAGCGCCTAGAAAGACTCCGTCGGCCGATGTTGGAATCTTCTCGCACGTTCCGAGGATCTGGCTGCCCTTCATCCCCGCAACGTAGGGCGTAAATTTCTTCGGGTCCCACAAATCAGTTTGGGCCATGCCGCCAGGCAACCAGATATAAATGATGGAGTCGGCCTTGGGCGTAATTTTCTCGCCGCCGTAGAGTGACGCGGCGGCAACTCCGGTTGCAATGAATTCTCGACGAGTGAGTGGCATAGTTTCCATTGGCAAGCCGGAGGCTTGCCCTACATTACATAAGCAAAACCAGGGCTCGATAACATTGCCCACAGCATGTCGCCTAACCCCTCCGGACCTGGATTGTTCTTCAAGAACTCCTCGCCAGTCTGAACCTCCGCGGCCGTCGGCGGACGGCTGAACACGGCCCAATACAATCGCTCCACAGTGGGCGACTCTTTCAGAATTTGCGCGTTGTAGACGCGATCGTGGAACTCCTGGCCATTGAGCAACTCCAGCGCCTGCACCACGGCGACATCCTCCGGACGACCGGTACTCACCTCATTGCGGGCAGCGGGACGTCCTAGCGCTCTTGTCAAATCGGTGGACGACGGCTGCTTATAAAGCCGCTCGGTTGGATTCAGCTTCTGGAGCGCGGCAACTTGGATACTGTCCAGAAGCTCCTCGGCGGTCAAACGGCGCAGAGACGGCGACCGGAAATATCGAGGCGTGGACGGCTTTCCGATATCAAAATGATCTTCGAGCGCAGGATCATATTTGAGTTGATATGTTCGGCTAGTCAGGATCAACCGGATGGTATGCTTCAGATCGTAGCCGTGCTGCATGAAATCGTACGCCAACCAATCCAGCAGCTCGGGATGACTGGCGGGCCGATCGGCGCGATAATCGTCCACCGGCTCGAACAATCCTAGACCCAGATAGCGCTTCCATAGCCGATTGACGATGGTCTTTGAAAAGCGGTCGTCCAGCGGGTCCGTCAGCAGTTGGGCTAGCCGATGCAGACGCGATGGGACGTCGGCTGGCACATCATCTGGAACGTCCGGCAGGCGAAATGGAAACGATGCGGTAACGAATTTGCCGGTGTGAGCCTCGCACCGGATCACTTCCAGATCTTTCGCCGCGAAGAGGCTAGCGAACGCCAGGAAGCGTGTTTGCGGCCATTCGCCATTGAGAAAATGGTTGTGACAGCTCGCGCATTTCATCCCGGTGCCCAAAAACACTTGCGCCGTGTTGGCCGCAGTCTGGATGATCTCGATATGGTCCGAATTCAAGACGAAGGATGGATATACGGAATAGTCGCCGTTCATCTTTTCTGGGACCGGTTTCTGATAGTTCGGCATGAACGGATCAATCAACTCCGCTGCCAACACGTCGTACGGCTTGTTAGTCAGGAAGCCGTTGTAAATCCAGTCCTGATAGTTGCCATGCCGCACGATTCCGCCCACTACTCCGGTATCCGTGCTGGCGATGGCTTCTTCCCAAAACGGGGTCCAGTTGGCGGCGTAGTCGGCATCGCGCGCGAGCAAAGCGTCAATCAGCTTTTCGCGCTTCGCGGGAGTGCGATCGGCAAGAAACGTTTGCGCTTCTTGGATAGTGGGGATCACGCCGATCACGTCCAGATAGACGCGTCGCAGAAATTCAGCATCACTCGATAGCTGAGGAGTTTGCTTTCCTTGCCACTTGGCTTGGATGAAACGATCGATCGGATTGGCGTCCCCTGTGGTTGGCGGCTCCGCGGGCTTTGGCAAATACTTCAGCCGAAGGTTGCGCCGCAGGATCATCAACTGCTCGGCATTCGCGCTGAACAGCGCTTGATTGAGCAGCTTCTCTGAGTCCGAGAGAGGACGGCTGCCTGCCGCGGCCGATTTCGTATCATCGGGCGAATCGTCTTTCGCCCCCTCGGCAATCCAATTCCGAATCACGCCGATTTCGGCGGCACTCAGCGCCGGCAATTCTCTCGGCATTCGAGGTTGGCGCTTGCCGGTGAGGTACTCAACCAGCGGACTTGCGTCTGGTTTGTCTGGAATAACAGCGGCGCCTGCTTTGTCACCGCCCTTGAGCAGTGCGGCGACGCTCGTCACTTCGAAGCCGCTGGTCTTGGCATCCGCTGAATGACACATCGCGCAGCGGTCTTCAAGCAGCGGGCGGATGACTTTCTGAAAGCTGACCGGCGCCGCCTGCATCCAGTGCGCCGCACATGCAAGCAGCACCGCGGCGTGAGCTATCCGCATAGCCCTATCGTATATCACTGGCCCGGTTTCCCACTGTCCCCCCTGCTAACAAGCCGCGAAAAAATCGGAGCAAGCACCGACTCCCTCACGGTCGCGGTTCGGTAACCCTCTCTAAACATCCGAACCGCGAGCGTAAGCGACCGGTCGTTGCAAGGGGACTTGCCCTAGCTCGTAATGGCGATGGTTACCGTATCGGTACTGCCGTCCGGCATGGTGACTTGCAACGTCACGTTGTCCCCAGGCTGGACGCCGCTCGGTACCTGCACGTTGATCTGATATTGGCCCGCGTTCCCTGGCGCGATGCCTGAAAATTCCACCACTGCCGGCACTCCGCCAATCTTCACCACCGGCGGCTCCACAGTCTTATA
>CABEDY010000366.1_pt1 | contig 19468 bp, 13 predicted proteins | sample 3423171 | NCBI WGS metagenome assembly CABEDY01 (sample SAMEA5534333, study PRJEB31848) | metagenome | biome: tundra; feature: field; material: soil | place: USA | collected 2013-05 | depth 0.15 m | reverse complement strand
GCATCGAACAATTGGCTCGGGTCCCAGATCAGGTAAACGATGGCTAAGCCGGCCAGTAGATTCAGCAGCCTTCGACGCCGATAGAAGTATCGGCAGGCCAGGTAAAGCGTGAACCCCCCGGCCGCGCGCACTGCTGGAGCGTTGAATCCGGAAACCAGCGCATAGAGCCACGCACCGCACGCCGTCAATGCCAGTGCGCTGAGCTCGGGCACAAAACAGATTCGCAGCAGAAACAGCAGAAACGCAGCCAGTACTGTTATGTGCAACCCGTTGATCACCAGCATGTGATAAGTGCCGGTGCGGCGAAAATGGTCGGTCCAAATCTTTTCGAGCTTGCTTGACTCGCCGATGAGTGTGGCTTCCATGATGCCCGTCGCGTAAGGATCACCTTGATAAAGTCTTTCGATACGATTGAGCGCAGCCGTGCGTAACGCAAAAATTCCCGCGAGGAATTTAGACCCACATCCTCCGGGCTGAACCGTGATGGAACGGTCCCCGGCTACGGATGCAGTCCAATAAATGTGGCTGCGCGCAGCATAGCCTTGGTAATCGAATGCGCCAGGGTTATGGAAATTGCGCAGCGGGCGCACACGCGCCTCGAACTCTACTTTCTGGCCGTACCGCAGATCCGGAGGCGCTTGGCCGTCCGGGACTATCAGCGTCACACGTGCGCGCGTCTTGGGGGCAAGTTCCACGGTGAACTGATCACGTCCTTCATAAAATGCGGGAGGCTCCACTACGCAGCCGCTCAACAGGACCGTCTCGCGCGAACCTGCGTCGATCTCGGGAGTCCGTCCGGGCCGGTGCAGCTCGCTGATCAGGACACCGCAAAATAATAAGGCCACCAGGCCGCCAGCCCAGGCGACGTTGCGGAAGAGCCTTGCGGCCAGCAAGGTTAGTGCAATAAGAAGAGGGAGGGCAATGAGCAGCTCGCCGGTCTCGAATCGGACCCAATGCGAGGCCAGAATGCCGGTAGCGAGCGCCAGGAGGGGCGCAACAAGAGGATCCTTCACGGGGGCTGTCGGGTTAGTGGCTCGGTTACGCTCAATTTCTCCGCAGGCCTAGGGATTTTAGCTGGTAAAATTCTGTAACCCGAGCCGGTGGAAGTTCTCCTGATCGAAGCTAACGCCGGGGATAGCTGCTCATCGCACAGATTCTGGCGGACTAGTTCTCGCCTGATTCGTTCCCCTTGTTCTCGGGCGTGAGCAAGGGGACAATTTTTCACATCCCGTAAGCGAGGGAACAGCCCGGTTTTTGGAACGAAATCCTCCGGTCAGAGACCTAGCTCCTCCTGGAACGAGCCGCAACTTAGCCGCCGGTTACGCCACTCTGTTCGCTCTAGCTGCTCCGTTTTCATTCGTTTGCGAGGATCCTCCGGACGCGCGCAAGCAGCTAGTCCCTAAAATCCAGGTAGAAGGAGATGCACTGTGGGCCAAAAAAAGATCATTCAGCCGATGATTGATGAAATGAAAGTACCGAAGAAGCCGAAGGAGGATGGGACGCCACCCGGCGAAGGGCCGCTGAAGCCCGCCGAGTTGGATCAAGACGCGGGCGGCGGATACAATCCAGACGGTACCGATCCACAACCCTGAGGCGGATGTGGGGCGCGTCCACGCTGGCCGCGCCCTTCAGCCGTAGGGCAAGCCTCCGGCTTGCCTGGCACAAGCCAGAGGCTTGCGCTACGAAGAATTCCCTCCCCAAGAGTCAAAAATCCAGGTCATAATGGGAACAGCACTCCGGTGCTTCGCGTCGATAAGGTATACAGAAGGAGTTCCATGCAGAAGTTTGCCGCACTCGTTGTGGCGTTTGCGTGCTCGTATGTCGTGTTTGCGCAAGAGCCCGCGCCCGTCCGTCCCAAGTCTGGAAAAGTCGAGATTTTCAAAGAAGCCGATCTGAAACCTGGAATGCAAGGTTACGCCTGGACCGTGCTCGCGGGTTCTGAACCCGAGCCCATTCCAGTTGAAATCGTCGGCATCCTCAAGAATCAGTGGGGACCCCACCAGGACATCATTCTCGGCAAAATGGGCGGCAAGGCCATTCGCACCAACGTGGCGGGCGGATTTAGCGGGAGCCCGGTTTACATTGACGGCAAGCTGGTGGGAGCGGTGGCGCTGCGGTTCAGCGTATTTTCGCCGGACGCCATTTGCGGCATCACGCCCATCGAACTGATGCTGGAAGTAAACGACTTCGATGAATCGCGGCCCTCCGACGCACGCACCCCCGACAAAGTCGCGGTACGCGAATCGGTCCCGGTTTCCTCCGGCATGCTGGCGCAGGTGGTCTCGGCAGGAGCATCAGGCGCTTTCCCTTCCAGCAGCGTGATGGTTCCCATTGAAACACCGCTCACGTTTGCGGGTTTCAACGAAGGCGTTTTGCGCGAGTTCAACCCGTTTTTCCAACAGATGGGTATGACGGTTGCAGCCGGCGGGGCCAGCAGCACGCTGACGGATTCTAAGCCCGCTCCTGGCTGGCAGCATTCGCTTCAGCCCGGTGACGCCGTCAGCGCCGTTCTGGTGACTGGAGACATGAGCGTCAGCGGGATGTGCACCGTGACCTATAACGATGGGAAACATATGCTGGCCTGCGGCCACCCCATCTTCAATCTGGGCCCGGTGGATATGCCGATGGCCAAATCCGAAGTGCTGATGACGCTGGCCTCGCAATTCCAACCCAACAAATTCGGCAATGCAACAGAGATAGTTGGAGCGCTGCGGCAGGACCGGCACAGCGCGATCATGGGCGAACTGGGCGCGACGGCCGCGATGGTTCCGGTGACGGTGAGAGTGCGCTCGTTCGGCGACAACAACGCCGTTCGCAAGGAAAAAGATCTGCATTTCAGCGTCTTCGTGCAGCAAAAGTGGACGCCCTACCTGATGATGCTGACGTTGTTTAACTCCATTTCCGGCTTGAATGATTTTGCCGAGGAGACCACTTATCGCTTGAGCGGCAAAGTGGAATTTGACGGACAGCCGGGGCTCTCCATCGCCACCATGCTGGCCTCGAGCGAAGCGCCGGCGCCCGCGCCCATCCAATTGGCCGGATGGTGGGGCGAAAAGTTCAATCGACTGTTCCTGAATCCGGTGCAGATGCCCAAGCTGAAAAGCGTGGATGCCACCATCGACATTCTTCCCGAGCGGCGCGTGGCCGTCATCGAGAACGCCTGGATTCCGTCGAGCGAAGTGGAAGCCGGCTCGGAAGTCCCGCTGCGGGTATTCCTGCGGCCCTATCGTGGTGAACGGCTGGAACGCAATTTTACGTTGAAGATTCCAACGGATCTTCCCAAAGGCGAACACCGAATTTTATTGAGCGACGCCGACACGCTGAACCGGATGCAGAGTGTGGCCGGCATGTCCGACCGCTTTATGGACATCCCGCAAACCATATCGCTGATCAATCAGGAACGCAGCAACAACAAGCTCTACATTTCACTGGTGGAACCGCGCCCGACGGTCTTCTACGAAGATAAGACGCTTCCCAGTTTGCCCGCTTCGGTTGTAAACGTGATGCAAACGGGCCGCACGGCCAGCCGGCACCTGGTTAGTTCTGCGGAGAGCGCCGTCGAGCAAGGCAGCATTCCGTTCGATCTGATGATCGACGGAAGTTACTCGCTACGAGTGACAGTGAAGTAAAACCTGGTAATGAAAATCCTCAAATTCTCAGTGGTGGCATTGGCCACTCTTGGCGTTTGCTTCGCCGTCGAAACGCGTTTCTGGGAGCAGGGCGACCGGTCTGATTTTGAAAAGGGGAGCCTCCATCATCTTTCGCTGCGCAGCGATGGCCGCATCTTTCCGGCGCCGGATTTCACGGAGATCTTTGATTCATCCACTCCCTATTTGTGGGCCATTGCCGCGGATTCCAAAGGGAATCTGTACACGGGAGGCGGGGGCTCCGGCAGCGGATCGGCGAAGTTGTTCGTGATCGATCCAACCGGCAAGAGCCGCACCCTCGCCGAGCTTGAGGGACTAGAAATCCACGCCATCGCCGTCGATTCCAGCGGCTCAGTCTACGCGGCCACGGATCCGGACGGTAAGGTGTACAAGATCGCGCCGGACGCGAAGCCCCAGGTCTTTTACGATCCCCATCAGAAATACATCTGGGCGCTGGCGTTCAACCGCAATGGCGATCTTTTCATCGCCACGGGAAATCAAGGCGAGATTCATCGCGTTGGCCCGAACGGCAAGGGCTCGGTGTTTTTCAAGACCGAGGAGACCCACGCACGGTCGCTGGCAATTGACGCCGAGGACAACCTGATCGTTGGTACTGAGCCGGGCGGTCTGGTTCTAAGGGTGTCGCCGTCGGGCCAGGGGTTCGTGTTGTATCAAGCACCCAAGCGCGAGATCACCGCAGTGGCGGTGGCGAAGGACGGCGCCATCTACGCGGCCGGGGTGGGCAACAAAACGCTGTCGGTCCCTGCGCCTGCTCCCACGCTGCCGCCCGCGCCCGCGGTCATCATGGCTTCTCCGGGCGTAACCATGGCAACGATTCCCCAACATGCGAATCCGCCGCCTACCTTCGCCACCGGCGGCGGCCCCACCATCTCGGGTGGATCTGAAGTGTACCGGATCAATCCGGATGGATCGCCGCGGAAGACCTGGTCGAACACGCAGGACATTGTGTATGCCATTGCCTTCGATCCCAACGGCCAGCCGCTGTTAGGAACGGGGAACCGCGGGAAAATCTATCGGCTGGATTCCGACGTCATCAGCACAGAACTGTTGGATGCATCGCCCACTCAAGTGACCGGATTCGGAAAGGGTTCGAAAGGCGAGCTGTACGCCGTCACGGGCAATATCGGGCGGGTTTATCGCCTGGGACCTGGTGTCGAGAAATCCGGTTCGTTTGAGAGCGAAATATTGGACGCCTCTTCGTTCTCATATTGGGGCAGAATCAGTTACCGGGGCAAGGGAAACATTGCGGTGTCCACGCGCAGTGGAAATCTCAACCGGCCCGAAAGCAACTGGAGCCCTTGGGCGCGGCTCCGAGCGGACTCGGGCGGCGAAGCCATTTGCGATTCCTGCGGAGGCGGGCGCGTTAGCTCCCCTCCAGCGCGTTTCTTGCAGTACAAGGTTGAGCTCGCCGGGCCGGCGGCAGAGGTATCGTACGTCGAGATTGCGTATCTGGCGAAGAACGAGGCTCCCAGCGTGGAGGATGTCGAAATCACGCCGCCCAACTATCGCTTCCCTAGCCCCGTTCTTTCGATTACGCCGTCCACTAGCATTACGCTTCCGCCCATCGGGCAGCCGCATCGGAGTTCCTCTTCGTCTGGGATCGATATCGGAAGCTCGCAGACGCTGAACTACGCGAAGGGCTACGTTGGGGCGCGCTGGTCCGCATTCGACGAGGATGGCGATTCCTTGATCTACAAGGTTGAAATTCGCGGCGTGAAGGAGTCCGGCTGGAAGCTTCTAAAAGACGCGGTGAAGGAAAAATATCTGAGTTGGGACAGCACGGCGTTTCCGGATGGCGAGTACGTGATCCGGGTGACGGCTTCGGATGCGCCCAGCAACCCGCGCGATCAGGCGCTGGAGGGATCGCTCGAAGGCGATCCGTTCCTGATCGACAACACGCCTCCGCAAATTCTGAAGCTAGCCGCGGCGGTTTCCGGCAACAAGATTGAAGTTCGCTGGAAGGCTCGGGATGCCCGCAGCAACATCGATAAAGCCGAGTACTCCGTGAATGGCGGCGAGTGGCTGCTGATCCACCCCGTCACCAAGCTTTCGGATTCACCCGAAGAAGATTATCATCTTGTGATCGATCGTGGGCAGGGTGAACAAGTGATCGCGGTTCGCGTCAACGACGAATACGACAATCAAGCGGTAGACAAAGTGGTAGTGAAATAAAGTGGGGCGGACCCCCTGGTCCGCAGCCGACGCCCACGTCGGCTTTTTCGGGTGACCGCACAGCCGGACCAAGGGGTCCGGCGCGGACGAGGGCGTCCGCCCCACCAGGGTTTGAGATATACTCCCACCCATGCCCACTCTCCCCGACTACATCGCTAAAACAGCGCCAAACCCGGTTTCGAACCGCGCACCGTGGTATGCCAATACCGCGCCGAGCTACGCCGGAGTCTTCCTGTGGATCGGCTTCTATCAATCCATCGCGCAAGGAACGCTGGTGCACGCGGGACCCCTCCTCTGCCTGGCCGCGCTAGCCGTTGCCGGATTGCTGAGCTACGGCCTCTACTACTACGTTCCAGCCATGCTGGGCATGCGAACCGGATATCCGCTTTATGTGGTGGGAAGCTCCACGTTCGGTACGCTGGGCGGATATCTGATGCCGGGCCTGTTGATGGGGTTGTTGCAGATCGGATGGTTCGCCGTCAGCACCTATCTTTCGACGACATTCATCTTGAGCGGGCTCAAAATGGACGCGAAGCCTGGCACCTTGAATTTTGGAATCGTGGCCGTGCTGTGGGGCTTCATCATGGGATACGTCGGCGTGAAGGGCATCCAATATGTCGCCAAGGCGTCGCTCTATCTCAACCTTATTCCGTTTCTGATGATTCTGATCGTGTTCCTCAAGACCGCTGGTGGAATTTCCAAATACACCGTGCCCGATCCGCAGCCGGCGCTAGCTTTTGGGACTTTGATCGCCATCGTGATCGGATTTTTTGCAACTGCGGGCGCGGCCGGCACGGATTTCGGGATGAACAGCCGCAACGCCTCCGATGTCAAACTGGGCGGCTTGGTTGGCATCGCGCTGCCCATCCTTTACGCAGGCGGGTTGCCGCTACTGGCCGTGGCCGGTGCGAAAGGACTGGATCCATCGCTCGCGAACTGGGATTACGGCTCCGTGATCGGCTCTATCGGCGGATGGCTTTCGAGCGCGACGTTTTTCCTGTTTGCGCTGGCGTCGATTGCACCGGCCTGTTTCTGCGCGTTCATCGCCGGCAACAGCTTTTCCACCATGATCCCCGGTGTGCCGCGGATGTCGTCCACCATGACGGGCGTGACGGTGTCCATCATCCTGGCTATCACCGGTGTCGCAGCGAACCTGGTGCCATTTTTCCAAATTGTGGGCGCTTCTTTCGGTCCAATCTGTGGCGCGATGGCCGCCGACTATCTGCTATCCGGAAGGAAATGGGCGGGACCGCGGCGCGGCATCAACTGGGCCGGTTATTCCGCCTGGGCGCTCGGATTCCTGGTGGGGATCATTCCATTCCTACCGGTGCCCGCGTCGGTGAAAGAATACAGCCAGCCCGCGGTGGTCTACAGCTTTGTGGTGGGATTCGTGGTGTACGCGTTGCTGGCCAAATTCGGAGCGGAGCCGGAGACCGTGGAAGTGCGCGAGCCGAATCCAGTGGGCGCGCCGATGAAGGTGGCGCGAGCGCACGCGTCGCCGGAGTGAAAATCCGTTTCTCGTTTCTCGTTTCTCGTTAGGTGCGGTCGCGCCACTCACCGGCGTTTTGTTTTGATCTCGATGGGGGTGCCCTCGAAGCCGAATCGCTTGCGAAGTTGATTCATGAGGAAACGCTCGGTGGAAAAGTGCATGTTCTTTGCCTTGTCCGTGAATACGATGAATGACGGGGGCCGCACCGACTGCTGCGTCATGTAGTAGACCTTGATATCGCGATCGAAATCCAGCATCTCGACGAAGCGGTTCAACTCGGCCGTGGTCACGCGCTTGGAGGCCGACGTGAACGCGTCGCGAATCATGCCGAACAGGCGATCCACGCCCGCGCCCGTCTTCGCTGAAATAAACGCCGCGGGCGCATAGTCCAGAAACTTGAGTTCGTCGCGCATATTCTCGGTGAACGTGCGTTTGTTCTTCTCCTTGCTCACGTCCCACTTGTTAATGCACAGGATCAGCGCGCGGCCTTCTTCGTGCGCGTAACCGGCGATGGTGGCGTCCAATCCCACCACGCCCTCGCTCGCATCCAGAACCAGCAGCACCACGTTGGCCATGCGGATGTGGCGGCGCGCCATCACCACGCTCAGTTTCTCCGCCATGGCTTTGGTCTTGCCTTTGCGCCGAATGCCGGCCGTATCCACGAACACGAACTCCACGCCGTTGTGCACCACGCTTTCATCCACGGCATCGCGCGTGGTGCCGGCTACCGGTGAAACAATCGCACGCTCCTCATGCACCAGCGCGTTGAGCAACGTCGATTTGCCCACGTTCGGCCTCCCGATGATTGCCACCTTTATCGGTAGCCGCTCCACGGTGGGCGTCTGGGATTCCACGCTTTTCTCGAAGCCTGCGGTCACGTGCTCCAGCAGGTCGTCCAAACCTATTCGGTGCTCCGCGGAAACGGGAAATAGATTCTTGAATCCGAGCGAATGAAATTCGTGTGTGAGATCCTCGCGCGACGTGCTGTCTATCTTGTTCACCGCGAGGGTGACAGGCTTGCCAATCTGCCGCAACATCTTGGCGAGGTCGCGATCGGCGCCCGTAATCTCGGTCCTTCCGTCGATCAGGAAAATGATTTGCGCGGCCCGGTCCAGCGCCACACGGGCTTGCTTCAGAATCTCGCTGGGTATCAGCTCGGAGTCGTTTTGAATTATTCCACCGGTATCGATGAGGGCAAACGGGCGCCCCAGATACTCGGCCTCGCCACGGATACGGTCGCGCGTGATGCCCGGTTCGTCCCCCACAATCGACCGCCGGGTTCGCGTGATGGCGTTGAACAGGGTCGATTTGCCGACGTTGGGACGACCGACAATCACCACCACGGGCAGCGGGGCGATTTCAGTTGGAGGATCTGGGCGTGCGACCATAGAAGTTCACAGATTGGAAATTACCGATGCAACCCGAAGTGTTGACTCACACTACTGATCATAGCGAAGCGCTGGAACATAACCAGACTATTCGCAATATCGCTATCATCGCGCACGTCGATCATGGCAAAACCACTCTGGTGGACGCCATGCTCACGCAGAGCGGTCTGTTCCGCGCCAACGAGCATACGGTGGAGCGCATGATGGACTCGAACGAACTCGAGCGCGAGCGCGGCATCACCATTCTGGCCAAAACTACTGGCGTCCACTACCACGGCGTGAAGATCAACATCGTGGATACGCCCGGCCACAGCGATTTCGGCGGCGAAGTGGAGCGCGCCCTGATGATTGTGGACGGCGTGATGCTGCTGGTGGACGCGAGTGAAGGTCCGTTGCCCCAAACGCGCTACGTCCTGATGAAGGCGCTCGAAGCCAAGCTTCCGCCCATCGTGGTGATCAACAAGATTGACCGGCCGGACGCGCGCATTCAGGAAGTGCTGAACGAGGTTTACGATCTGTTCATCGATCTGGACGCCACCGAGGACCAGCTCGATTTTCCGGTGATCTATACCAATGCCAAAGCCGGCATCGCGAAACTGACGCCCGAAGCTGAATCCAGCGATCTGCGGCCCTTGTTCGATGCCATCCTGAAAAATATTCCTGCGCCTAAGGGCGACCCCAACGCGGTTTTGCAGCTTCTAGTGGCGAATCTGGATTACAGCGAATATCTCGGGCGCCTGGCGATTGGCCGTGTGTTCGCCGGCGTGCTCAAGTATGGCGACGAAGTTTCCATCGCGAAGCTGGACGGTTCCTATCACAACACGCGCATCACCAAGCTGTATTCCTTCGAAGGGTTGAAGCGAGTGGATGAGACCATCGGGCAGCCGGGCGATATTCTGGCCATCGCCGGCGTGGAAGGCATCACCATTGGCGAGACCATCACCAGTGTTGAAAATCCGAAGCCGCTGCCGCACATTCAGATTGATGAGCCGACCATCTCCATGGTGTTCACCATCAATACCTCGCCGTTTTCGGGGCGCGAGGGTCACTATGTAACATCGCGTAACCTGCGTGATCGCTTGGATAAGGAACTGCTGACCAACGTATCCATCCGTGTGGAAGAAGCGGGAGGGCCGGATGCTTATAAAGTGATGGGCCGCGGTGAGCTGCAGCTCGCCATCCTGATCGAAATGATGCGCCGCGAAGGATTTGAACTGATGGTGGGCAAGCCTGAGATCCTGACCAAGACCATCAAGGGCAAGATGCACGAACCGGTGGAACTGCTGGTGATCGATTGTCCGGAAACGTTCGTCGGCGTGGTGATCGAAAAGCTGGGCAGCCGCAAAGGCAAGATGGCGAAGATGGTGAATCACGGATCGGGGCGCGTGCGGCTGGAATTTCACATCCCGTCCCGCGGATTGATCGGGCTGCGGAGTGAAATGCTGACTGACACCAAAGGCACGGCCATCATGAATTCGCTATTTCACGGCTACATTGAGTGGCAGGGCGAGATCGCAACACGGCCCACCGGATCGCTGGTGTCGGACCGGCCCGGGAAAACCACCGGCTACGCCATCTGGAACCTGCAGGAGCGCGGCGAGATTTTCGTCACGCCCGGCACGGAAGTCTACGAAGGCATGATCGTCGGCGAAAACTCGCGCGACGCCGACCTCAATGTGAATATCGTCAAGGAAAAGAAGCTGACTAACATGCGCGCGTCGACCGCTGACGAAGCCATCCGTCTGGTACCGCCGCGCCTGCTGAACCTGGAGCAGGCCATCGAGTTCATCCGCGACGATGAATTCGTGGAAGTGACGCCGCAATCCATCCGGCTGCGGAAGAAGATCCTCAAGGCAAATCAGCGGTAAGGTTTGGGCCGCGAAGGTAAGTGGCTAGTTGTTTCCTACTAAGCCCTGTGCTAACTAAATACAATCCACGTTAATCTACAGGAAATGGAAACCGATCGCCTGCGCGATTCCATTTACAAAAGCCCTGGAAAAACCGGCAGATTGCAATGCAGCCTACACTATATGTTGCTGACATAGAACGTGTTCGTCCTCCAAGGCCGATACAGCCAAACATCCGCCAATCTCGAAGACACGACTTGTTGTTTTTTCACTACACTGTTTCTCATTGCTCATTTAAAGCGTAGCTAAAAATCAACAAGTTTTCTTACCGGCTTAGCGCGAGATTGCCGTATAATAAGTTCACTAATACGTTACCGCGCCCAAGCGTAACGGGTAGAGGTTAGTGAGGAGAACACAATGACAAACTTGAAGCAGATTCTTGTTCTGTTTGCGGCCGCGTTGGTTATCGCAGCAATGGCATGGGGCCAGGGTGCCAACGGGATCATCACCGGAAACGTATCGGACGCCAGCGGCGCCGCGATCATCGGCGCAAAGGTAGCCGCAACCAACACCGGAACTGGAGCGCAGTCAACGGCGACAACCAATGAGACCGGTTCCTATCGGTTCGTGGACTTGCCTACCGGCATGTATACCGTCACCATCGAGGCGAATGGTTTCCGCAGGACCACGCTTACCGCACAACGCCTGGTAGTGGCAACCACGTTGCGCATGGATGCAACCCTGGAAGTGGGCGAAGTTACGACGTCGGTTACGGTGGAATCGGTAGCGGCCCCCGTAAATACGGAGGACGCGCAGTTGGGCCAGACCATGACCCAGATCGACGAGCTTCCAATCCTATCCGGTAACGGCGGCCGCAATGCCCTGAATTTGCTGGGACTGCAGCCGGGCGTGTCGATGACACCGGGCAACGGGATGGCCCCTGGCACTTCCGTCGGGCCCTTCGCGGTCAACGGGCAGCGCACGCAAGCGAATAACTTCATGCTGGATGGCGCCGATGCGAACGACTTGGCCATCAATACCCCGGACGCCGTGAACGTCATGTCCCCCAACGCACTGGGTGAGTTCCGTGTGGTCACGGGCGCCATGAAAGCCGAATACGGACGAGACTCCGGTGCGATCATCGAATCCACCATCAAGTCCGGGAGTAACCAGTTCCACGGCGAGGCTACGGAAGTCTTCCGCAACTCGGTTCTGAACGCCAACAACTTCATCTCGAACGAGTCGGGAATTCCAAGACCGCCATTCAATCTCAACGATTTCGATGCCAACTTGGGCGGGCCGATCTGGAAGAACAAAACGTTCTTCTTCGTGTCGTATCTCGGCTTCCGGCGAGTCTACGGCGTTACGAGCACGGGTCAAGTCTTCACCAACCAGGAGCGAGCCGCTATTCTCGCCAACGGCGTGCCCGCCGCCCAAGCCGTCGTGAATATCACGCCCGTGGCGAACCTCGGCACCAACGAATATGCCAGCGCTCCTAAGGATAACTTGCAACGCGATCAGGGCGTTCTGAAACTCGATCATCATTTTTCAGACCGGAACACTTTCTCAGCTTCGTATTTCACCGAAAGGTCGAACGACCTTGCGCCGTTTGCGTTCTCAGGCTCGCCGATTCCGGGTTTCGGTGAATTGGACTTCACCACCTACCACAACGTCGCGCTGCATGACACTCACACTTTTAGTCCGAATGTGATCAATGAGGCGATTGCTGCATTCCACCGCCGCGATGAGCCAGCCGTAACGCCGCAGAACCACACCACGCCTGCCAGCCTGGGATTCACTGGAATTATTCCCGACGATCCCGGCGCCGTTGGCCCGCCGTTCTTTTTGATCGGGAACATCAACGTTGGTAACACTTATGAAGGTCCGCAAGCTCGTCGTGATAACACTTGGCAGTATGGTGACAGCGTAACTTGGATCAAAGGCCGTCACACCATGAAGTTCGGTGGAGAATACCGGGCCTACGAGCAAAACCAGATTTTTGACTTCATCAACAACGGATACCTCGACTTCAACGGGACTGCCACTCAGCAGGGCTTGGTCAAGGTTCTTCCCGGTCTGGTGAATGATCCGATTGTCAACGATTTCGCCAACGGTTACGTGTCGGGGTTCTATGACCAGTCGAATTCCAATCGGCAGGGCTACCGCGACAAATTCTTCAGCGCATACGCGCAAGACGACTTCAAGGTCACCCGCAATCTCACCATCAACTTCGGGCTGCGGTATGACTACGGCAATCCGCTTGAGGAACTCCTCAATCGTGTGAGCACATTCCGTCCCGGCCAGCAGTCCACTGTGTTCCCGACGGCGCCTGTGGGCTTGGTGTTCCCTGGCGACACGGGTATCAGCCGGTCCACCTATAGCTCCGACAAGAAAGACTTCGGCCCCCGATTCGGTTTGGCGTGGGATCCCACTGGCAAAGGCAAACTGGTTGTCCGCAGTGGTTTCGGCATTTTCTACAACGTTCCGGAAAGCGAGTTGACGTTACAGTTCCTGGGAGCCGCACCCTTCGGGGCTCAGGTGGTAGCGATTGGATCCACGGACATGACACACCCCTATCAAACCTCGGTCACTCCACTCGCTCAGAATCCATTCCCATTCGTGCCTGCAAAACCGGGAGGCAATTTCGATTTCACAACCGTTGCTCCAGTCAGCGTCACACGGATGAACCCGAATTTCCAAACGCCCTCCGCCATGCAGTACAGCTTAGACATCCAGTATGAGGTCGCTAAGAATTGGATCGCGTCCGCGGGCTTCGTGGGGAGCCAGGGGCGCCACTTGGAGGACCGCCGGGATATCAACCCGGCTCTGGTAAACTCCACCGCTACCATCCAAAACGAACCTTTTCGAAATCTCTACAACCTGGGCAATCCGCAGGACACGGCTTACGGAGGCGCCGTTTTCGGCGGCATTACTGACCAACTCAGCGATTCCAACTCCTCCTACAGCAGCCTTCAGCTCAGTCTGCAAAAACGTACTTCGTATGGCTTAACTATGACCAACGCTTATACCTACGGTCATTGCATCGATAACGGTTCCGGCTTGAGAACGAATTCGAATCCGTTCAGCGCCGCCTATGATCGGGGCAACTGCGCTACGGATATTCGGCACAGCTACGTCGGAAGCGTGATCTATGAGCTACCCTGGTTCCGCGATCAGCGTGGATTCGTGGGCCACGTGTTGGGCGGATTTTCCATCTCGTCGGTCATAACGCTACAGACCGGCCTTCCCTTTGACATCACGGATGGCGGCGACCGCTCTCTTACGGGCGCCGGAGACGACCGTCCGAACTATATCGGCGGCACCGTGCAGTTCGTGGATCCGCGCGCGAACGATTTTGGCCTTCTGAACTCGTACTTCAACGGCACAGGCGGTTCGAGCGCCACTGCCAGTGCGAATCCATATTTCAACCGTGTTGGTTCCGGCGGAGCGGTTTCCTTGGGCGCCGGCACGTATGGAAACTTCGGGCGCAACGTCTTCCACGGACCGGGAACTCTCAACACCGATCTGCGTTTATCGAAGACGGTCCATCTTACGGAGCGCTACACCCTCACCTTGCGCGGCGAGGCGTTCAACTTCTTCAATCACACCCAGTTCTTCAATCCGGACGGGAATATCAACGACACCACCTTCGGCCAGGTCTTAACAGCGCACGATCCTCGGTTGGTTCAGTTCACGGCGCAGTTCCGATTCTAGTAGTGTAGGGCAAGCCTCCGGCTTGCCCTTTCACCAAATCTTCAGGCGACGGGACCATAATGCGTCCGGGAGGATATCAATGTATCGTTACCTGTCCGCTCTCTTAGCTCTGTCCGCGGCTCTCGCCCAAAGCAACTATCATCAGCTCAAGAAAATATCTATCGGTGGTGAGGGCGGCTGGGATTATCTGATCGCCGACGCATCCAGCGGGCGCGTGTATGTTTCGCATGGCGCCGAAGTGGATGTGGTGGACACCAAGACTGGCGCAGTCGCCGGCAAGATCACTGGACTCCATGGCGTTCACGGAATCGCGCTGGCGCCTGAGTTCAATCGTGGATTCATCAGCAACGGCCAGTCCGGCACGGTCACCATCTTTGACTTAAAGACGCTCGACAAAATCGGCGAGGATGTTCCCGCCGGCAAGAATCCAGATTGCATCATCTACGATCCAGGTTCCAAGCGCGTGTTCGCCTTCAACGGTCGCAGCTCAGATGCCACGGCAATCGATGCCAAGGATGGAAAAGTGGCCGGCACCGTAGCGCTGGAAGGCAAGCCGGAATTTGCGGCCGCGGACGGTAAGGGCCACGTGTACGTCAATATCGAAGACAAGAGCGAAGTGTTCGATATCGACGCGAAGAAGCTCACTGTGGAACATCGCTGGCCGCTCGCGCCTTGCGAAGAACCGTCCGGCATGGCCATGGATACCAAGAGCCGCCGCATCTTCTCGGGTTGCCACAACAAAATGGTCGCAGTGATGAACGCCGACACCGGAAAAGTGGTCGCCACGCCGGCCATTGGCGATGGTGTGGATGCCACGGCCTTCGATCCGGACACCAAATACGTATTTAACTCCTGTGGCGACGGCACGCTGAGCATCGCCCACGAGGATTCTCCGGATAAGTTCACGGTGGTGGAACAGGTGAAGACCGTTCAGCGTGCCCGCACCATGGCGCTGGATGCGAAAACACACAACGTTTATCTCGCGATCGCGGATTTTGAGGCCGCTCCAGCCTCCGGCGAGAAAGCGCAGCAGCGCCCGAAAGTGGTGCCGGGTACCTTCGGTCTTCTAGAATATGGTAGATGAAGACTGCGCTCGCGGCCGACCCGCTTTGTAAAGAACACCACACCGGCTCGCATCACCCGGAGCGCCCCGAGCGATTCGATGCGGCTCTCCACGCGTTGGACGGACTCGATCTGTTTCCGCTCGATTCGCGCCACGCCACCGAAGACGAGTTGAGCCTATGTCACAGCCGGTCCTATGTCCGGCTGGTGGAGCGCGAGGTGACCACCGGGTTCCACGAATTGAGTACCGGAGACACCATTATTTCGCCACGATCGTTGGATGCGGCGACGCGCGCCACTGGCGGTGCGCTCAACGCGGTGGACGCGGTAATGGGCGGCCAGGCGCAGAACGCCTTTTGCATCGTACGTCCACCCGGCCATCACGCTACTCCCATTCGCGGCATGGGCTTCTGCCTGTTTAACACCATCGCCATCGCGGCTCGCTATGCCCAGCAAAAGTATGGCGTGGAGCGAGTGTTGATCGCGGATTGGGACGTGCATCACGGCAACGGCACGCAGGATATTTTCTATTCCGACGGAACGGTCTTCTTCTTCAGTACGCACCAGTATCCCTGGTATCCCGGCACTGGCGCCGCGTCTGAATCAGGCGAAGGCACGGGACGAGGGACCACGCTCAACTGCCCATTTCCCGCTGGTTCCGGCCGCAAAGAGATTCTAGGAGCATTTCAAGAGAAGCTGCTGCCCGCTGCCGAAGCTTTCAAACCCGGCCTGGTGCTGATCTCGGCCGGATTCGATTCCCGGATCGGTGATCCGCTCGGTAACTTCATGCTGACCGATGCCGATTTCGCGGATCTTACGAAAGTGATGCGCGAGATTGCGGACAAGCATGCAGGGGGCCGGCTGGTTTCGATTCTGGAAGGCGGCTACAGCCTGGAGGGCCTGGCTGCGGGAGTTCGCGCGCACGTCGAGGCGCTAATTTAGTTCCATCTCCCTGAGTCAGAAGTTAGCCGCATAACTCGACGTGGGGCGGACGCCCTCGTCCGCGCCGGACCCCCTGGTCCGGCTGTGCCACCACACGACGAAGAGGCCGACGTGGGCGTCGGCCGCGGACCAGGGGGGCCGCCCCACAGCGTGAATCTGACGCAGTACGCTAGCGAAATAAAAGCATCGTCGACGTCTGGTTCATGTGACCTAGATACGCTTCGCCGTAGGTGCTGAAACCCGCCACCGGCAATCCGGAGAAAATGGCGCCGTACTGCTCGCAGCGGTTCTCGGCACGGAGCTCCAGCGTACGCAGGATGCACTGGAAGTCGATGATCCCCGCGATCGGGCCGTCCGCTGATAGCCGGGCTTCAATCGCTTTCCGGGTGTCGGCCACTATGTCGGTGGCTTCCAGCACTTCCAGATCCATCCCCTGCTTGATCTGGCAGTAAAACAGGATGCTTTCACCGTCGACGCGTTGCGGGCTGCGAACGAACGGTTCTCCGTCCACCATCAACCCGAGAGGATGTTTCATGAACAGTCCCGGCAAGGACTCCGCCGGCACACCGAGTGCCGCTGCGTAGGCCGTCACCGCGGGCTGGTGGTTAAACTCGATCACCTTGCGCAGCGGCTCATCAACTTTTGTGGCTGTCAGGACTTTGCCGGTGCTGTGAAAGCTCTGGGTCTTGAGGATCTCGAAGCCTCGCTTCAGCCGCAACAGCACGAGAACCGCCGCATTCGTGTAGGCGTTGCCCTGGTGGAACACATGCGTACTTTGGAACTTCAGATCGTCACCCGCCGATCCTCCGATGAAGAAAATATCGGTGCGGTCGCCGATCTTTTCCATGAGATGCTCTTCGGCTCCGCTCAAGCCGTCGGCCAGGACCAGTCCCACGAACTTGTGGATATCCATGGACGAAATCGGCGCATGAAAATGCTGCTCGAAGCTCGAGAAAGCCTCACGCACTCGCGCCTCGCCGCGCAGATTCTCCACGACTGCGGCCGAGGCGTCCTCCACGATGTCGCCGTCCAGGAACATCGCCACCACCGATTCTGTCAACATGCGGCCGCCGGCTATCTCGCCCGCGGTAGAGCAGCCCACCACACAGGCGTCTGGGAAGGCCTGTTGCATTTGTTGGTTGAGCTCGCCGACGTCGTATTTGGAGGAGCTGAAGAGGAGAACCACTCGGGGCTGGCTCGCTCCACACTGCCGTTTCAGATCCTGAACGGCATCGGGAAGTGCTTTGGTTGAACTCGCGGTTTTGATCGGCATTTTATACACTCACCCCCAGCTCGACTGCGATGGCTCTTACTTTCGACAGCAATGCCGGATCGTCGGGCGACGAACTGTTGAAGCGGTCCGGGTTCACACCCTTCAAAATCAACTTGGTCTTGGTGGTGCCGGCGATTGTGGAATTACCTTTCGCCCGTTGTTGAATGATGGAGTCGAGCATGCTCTTTATTTGTCCTGGCATTTACGGATCTGCTCCTTGTCGGCCTTCAAGGTAGGTGGAGGCCAGCGGACTTTTCTCTCACCCGGAGCCCCGCGAATCGTCTCAAATCGCGACTAGTTTCGCCGATGAGCTGATTTGGCAGCGGAGTGTAACCGGCTATGAAAACTCAGATGACTATCGGAAAGAAATTGATGTTCGCTGTTGGCGGAATGTTAGCTGTCTTGTTAGGACTGGCATATTCGTCACTCTGGTCGATGGGAGTGTTCGGGACATTGTTGGATACCGCGGTCAACAAAACCGCCAAGAAGATGGTGCTGGTGGGGAGCATCGAAGTGGCTGTCGAACACCTTCGGACCGCCCAGCGCGGCGTCATTCTCTACTCCATGCTCAAGAACCCGGCTGTGGTCAACAAGAGCAAGGATCTGTTCGCATTGAGCACCGCGCAGGTCGGCAAGCAAGTGGACGAACTACGGCCCATGCTGGTGACAGAAGCCGGACGCCAAGCCGTGGACACGATCCAAGCCAAAGTGGAGGCTTGGCAACCGCTCTACCAGGAAATCGTGCGGATGAGCGCCGCCGGCCAGTTCGATGACAAACTCAACGACACCGTGAACCAGACGCTCGTGAACTACGAACCGATGCTGCAATCCGTAGCAACACTACAAAAACTGCTCGGCACCATTCAAGCGGCTGAGGTGAAGGCGGCCAGCGAGACCTCTTCTCACAGCCGATGGATCGCTTTCGGGTTGATTGCTGTCTGTCTCGGAGTGGGTGGCATGGTTGCCTGGGTTGTGCGGGGCATCACGGACCAGTTACGGCGCATCGCCGTCCATGTGGGAGACGGAGCGCGGCAGGTTGCGGAGGCAGCCTCTCAAGTTGCGTCCTCCGGCAAAGCGCTGGCGCAGGGCTCCTCCCAACAGGCGGCGTCACTCGAAGAGACCTCCGCTTCCACCGAAGAAATTAACGCTATGACGGACAAGAATGCGGAGAACTCCCGAATGGCGGCCGAGAACATGACGGAAGCTGCTCGGCGCATCCAGGAAGCCGGCGAAAATCTCGACCAAATGCTGTTGTCGATGAATGAAATCAGCGCCTCCAGCGACAAAATCTCGAAGATTATTAAAGTGATCGATGAGATCGCGTTCCAGACCAATATCCTGGCCCTGAACGCCGCTGTGGAAGCTGCCCGGGCGGGTGAAGCCGGCATGGGTTTTGCCGTGGTGGCCGACGAAGTTCGCAACCTTGCCCAGCGGTCCGCTCAAGCGGCCAAAGACACCGCATCGTTAATCGAGGAATCCATTTCCAAATCGAAAGACGGCAAGCACAAGCTGGACCAGGTGGCGGCTGCGGTCCGAGCCGTTACTGAAAGCGCCGATAAGGTGAACACGTTGGTGGAAGAGGTCAAGCTGGGAAGCGAGGAGCAGGCGCGCGGTATCCAGCAGGTGGCCAAAGCTGTGGTCCAGATGCAGAGCGTAACCCAACAAACAGCGGCCAGCGCCGAGCAAAGTGCTTCAGCCAGCCACCAGCTAAGCACGCAATCCGGGACTCTTCGCGACGCTGTCGGACAGTTGAACGCGATGGTGGGCGCCTGACGTTGTGGGATAGTGGGACAGACCCCCTGGTCTGGATAGCGCCGGGATAAACCGGCATGGAGTAGCGAATGAAAGAGTCGTACAGGGAAGGAATAGCGAACCACCCTGGCCCCGAGCCATGCGAGGGCAGTCGTAAGGCT
>CABEDY010000364.1_pt1 | contig 19632 bp, 16 predicted proteins | sample 3423171 | NCBI WGS metagenome assembly CABEDY01 (sample SAMEA5534333, study PRJEB31848) | metagenome | biome: tundra; feature: field; material: soil | place: USA | collected 2013-05 | depth 0.15 m | reverse complement strand
CCTGTTACAGTAAGGCGTGGATGGAGCCATCATCGTCGACAAACCTCAGGGGATGACATCGCACGATGTTGTCAACCGCCTCCGCAGGCTGTCAGGCACTCGCAAGATCGGCCACTTGGGCACGCTCGATCCCATGGCCACCGGCGTCCTGCCCCTTCTGACCGGCCGCGCCACGCGTCTCGCGCAGTTCTTTTCGACGGCAGAGAAAAAATACGACGCCCGCGTCCGCTTCGGGTGGGCCACCGATACTTACGACCGCGAGGGCGCGCCGGTTTCCGACCCGGTCGATCCAAGCTTCTCGCGCGAGGAGCTCGAAGTTGCCCTGGCACCCTTTCGCGGGACCTTTCTGCAAACCCCACCGCCATTTTCGGCGAAAAAAATTGCGGGCACCCCGGCCTACAAGCTCGCGCGCAAGAATATCCCTGTAAAGTTGTCGCCAGTGGAAGTGCAGGTCTTCGCGCTGGATCTGGATGAGTTCGACGGTTCATCAGCACGGATTCGCGTTCACTGTTCCGCCGGAACCTACGTGCGCGGCATTGCTCACCAGATTGGCCAGGAGCTTCGCTGCGGGGCATTCCTGGAATCACTCCGGCGAACGGCTTCCGGCGAATTTACCGAAGAGCAAGCCGTCTCTCTGGATGAACTGGCGAAGCTCGCCGAAGCCGGCCGGTTGCCCGAGGCCCTGATTCCGGCCGCGCGGCTGCTGCCTCAGTTCTCCAGCGCCTCCGTCGACCTCCTCACCGTCGGCCAAATCCGGCAAGGCAAGGACTTTCGCCTATCACCGTTCCTTGCCCCGCCCGCGTCAAAATATGTAAAGGCAATCAGCCAGGAAGGCGACCTGGTGGCTATCGGAGAAGCGCGGCTCCCGCATCTTTACCATCCCGTCCTGGTGCTGTGAGACGGGTGGCGTTACCGAACCGCGACCGTAAGGGAGTCGGTGCATTCGCCGAGCCCGTGCTTCTAATGAAGCAAGTTTAATTCCCGTCCCAATCATTGGTCCCTGCGCTTGGTTTATGATTCAAGTGTGCGGCTTGGTCTCGCAACATTTCTAATTTTCGCAGGGGCCTGGCCGACATTCCCAGCCTGGGCGCAGGACCGGGATTTGTCGAAGCCCGACAGCCCCAAGACCGAACCGAAGTATGACGACACCTTCTCCGGTTCCATCATAGAGCTCACCACCTCTAAGATCACCGTCTCGCGAAGCATCCTTGGAAAACCGGCTGAGAAGCGCGTGTTCCTGATCAACTCCGACACGCGCATCGAGGGTAAGCTGCATGTGAAGCTGAAGGTGACCATCGGGTTCGTTAGCTCCGATGATGGCGACGTGGCGCGATTGATCGTAGTGCGGCAGAAACCGCCGGACAAGAAGTAGCTTCTACTCCGGCTTCTTCTTTTTCTTGGCTGCCCAGCCTTCCTTTACCACTTGGTGGGCTCGGCCAAGCGCCAGGGCATCGGCCGGCACAGGCTTTGTGATCACGGATCCCGCGCCGATATAGCTTCCCTCGCCGATCTCAATGGGTGCAACCAGCGTGGAGTTGCTTCCCACAAATGCCTTCTTACCGATGCGTGTGCGATGCTTCTTCACGCCATCGTAATTGCAGGTGATGGTGCCCGCGCCGATGTTGGCTTGCTCGCCGATTTCCGAGTCGCCCAGGTACGCCAGGTGACTGACTTTGGCGCCGGCGCCAAACTGCGTATTCTTGAGTTCCACGAAATTTCCGATGTGGCCGCCCGCGCCGACGAGATTGCCGTTCCGCAATCGGGCGAAGGGTCCGACATGAGCGCCGGCCTCGATGCGCGAGTCCGCGATCGAGGTGAGCGGCAGTATGTGAACTGCGTCGCCCAATTCTGAATTCTCAATGATCGAACCGGCTCCGATCCGGCAATCCGCGCCGATCGCCGTTCGTCCCAGAATCCGCGCGAAAGGTTCCACGATGGAGTCCGCACCAATCCGCACTTGCCCATCGATGGTAACCGTTTCCGGTCTCTCAATGGTGACGCCGTCCAGCATCAATTCCCGCACTTTGCGGTCGCGAAAAATCTTGTCCGCCGCCGCCAGCTCCACGCGTGTGTTGATTCCCAACAGTTCCGCGGAATCGGGAACCTCGAAGGCCGCCGTAGTGTGCCCTGCCCTGTTCAGGATCTCGACCATATCGGTTAAATAGTATTCGTGCGCGGGATTGTCGGGCCGGATTTCGCCGATGTGCTTCCACAGCAGTTCGGCCCGAAAACAATAGATACCTGGGTTCACCAGCTGGATGGCGAGCTGTTCCTTGGTCGCCGCTTTTTGCTCGACAATCGCCGCTACTTCACCCCGTTTGCCGAACAAAATTCGGCCGTAGCCGGTAGGATCTTCCAAACGAGTGGTGATCAGTGTAACTGCGGCATCGCCCGAAGCCTGGCGATGCACCAACTCCCGCAAAGTATTTTCGGAGAGCAGCGGGCAATCGCCGTAGAGAACTACCACCAGGCCGTTCTCCGATTCGAGCGCGCTACGGCATGCCATCACGGCGTGCCCGGTACCTTTTTGTTCCGTTTGTTCCACAAAACGGACACCGGTTGAGGCTAGCCGCTGTTTCACTTGCTCGCCCTGATGCCCGATCACTACCGTAATGTGCGCGGCATCGGTAATTCCTGAAGCAGCTTGGACCACATTCTCGACCAGCGAGAGTCCGCCGGCGCGGTGGAGCACCTTCGCATGTTTGGACTTCATCCGCGTGCCCAAGCCAGCAGCCAGGATAACCACATTGATAACCCGATTGACAACCACGTTGACAGGCGGTTTCATTTCTAGTCCCAGTTAATTTTCTCCCGTTTTATTTTTCCCCGAGCACGCGGATCTTTCGGCGGTTCGCTCGACCGCGCCGCGCCAGGTCCATGGCGATCTCAGCGGCTACGCGGGAATCGTGACGGACAATCTCCCCTTCGGCCAGAAGATCGGTGGCCACAACTTGCAAGCCCATCGCCGACAACCGGTCCACGTCATTCATGACCGAATGTGCCTCCTCAGCCGCGTATTTCCGTCTTTGGTGGCGCGTGATGCTGCGCGTATTCACCACCGCAACGTCGATCAGATTCCCTCCGGCATGGCGATTGAGCGCCGCCACGTGATCGGAAGCGCGGAACCCAATGGTCTCGCCCGGCTGCCACATCAGGTTCACGAAATAGGATTTCAGCGCGCGGCTGCGGCGGATTGCTTCCGGAATCCCCTGCACCAACACGTTCGGAATAACGCTGGTGAAGAGCGATCCGGGACCGAAGGTGATGAGATCCGCTCGCTCAATGGCTTCGAGTGTTTCGGGCAACGGTTTGCACACGCGAGGACGCAAGCGGACCCATTTGATGGGTGACCGGCTCTTGCTGATCTTGCTTTCCCCCGTCACAATGCGGCCGTTCTCCAGTTCAGCTTCGAGAATTACGTTCGCTTGCGTGGCGGGATAAATGCGGCCCAAGCTGGCCAGAACTTCCGAGGATACCTTGACGGCTTGCGCGAAATCTCCGGTCAGATTCGTGAGCGCTGTCAGGAACAGATTCCCGAAGCTGTGCCCCTTGAGTCCTTTGCCCCCCGAGAACCGGTATTGGAAGAGTTTGGCTAGCAGGCCTTCGTCCTCGGAAAGCGCCACCATGCAGTTTCGGATATCGCCCGGCGGCAGCACTTCGAAGTCGCGGCGCAAACGCCCTGAACTTCCGCCGTCATCACTCACCGTGACCACGGCCGTGATTTCGGCCTCTTGAGGATGCTGGGCGTAGCGTTTCAGCCCGTGCAGGAGCGTCGAAAGCCCGGTGCCCCCCCCGATCGCAACTATGCGCAACGGTTCCATCGTTTATAGGATCGCAGGTTCTTCACCCGCCCTGCCTGATTCTGTAGCATCAATCGCACCCCAAACCATCGGATAGGAATGTTGTACTATTCACGCCAGAAAGTTCTCAGTCGGCGAGAAAGTTCTCAATCGCGAATATGTTGCCGAGTTCGCTCAGGCGGCGGGTTGGTCGTCCTCTTCGTAGATGGAGATAGCTTCGAGGTCTTCAGCTTCAAAAACCTGGTCACATTCCAGGCAGCGGACATAATCGACCCCGTCGCGCCTCGCCAGAATCTCGGTACGACCGTGATTGCAGGGCTGCATAGTAGAGATTAAACCCATTCTAAGCGCGCCATTTCCCTTGTCAAGCCCCCAATTCACCTCAATTGGGCAAGATGTTTGGGGGTGGGCCACTGTCAGCTCACGTACTATCAAGAAGCCCATGCTTCCCGATTTGGCCGGTTCCGCCGCCACTCTTCGCTTCGCTGCCCGCTTCCCAGCCCCGAAAGCAGCCCGTTTCTACCGTGATGTCCAAGGACTTACCGTTTCAAGCGTCGGAATCGGGACCTACCGGGGGAAATGGACGCCGCCACCGACCGAGCCTATGCGGAGGCGGTAACGAGCGTCCTGGCAGCCGGCGTAAACTTCATCGATACTTCGTTAAATTATCGCAATCAGCGTTCTGAACGGGGCTGGGAAGCTCCAACGTGCCCGATACGGTGCCTGCCGGGGGTTCTCCATGCCACCGCAGCCGCGAGAACCTGGGGCTCTCCACCGTGCGGCCACTCGATCGAGAGCAGTGAATCCGAACCGCGACCGTAAGGGAGTCGGTGCTTGTAGGCTCGCCTTTGCTGAAAGCCACCGACTCCCTTACGGTCGCGGTTCGGTCTTGCCTACACAACGCTAGTTTTTTGTTTGCAACATTTCCATGTTAGAATGTTGTCGGTGCTCACGGACTTCGACAGAACATGCGTCGAACGGTTCAAGCAGGCGACTGAGGAGAAGCTGCGCGATGTGCGCTGCCCGGAACACCGGCAAGCTCCCCGGCTCCGCTTCCAAGGGACCTCGCTTCGCGACATCAGTATTTCTATCAGCGGATGCTGCCAGAAAGTGATGGACCTCGCCAATTCCAGGATCAGCGTAGGGCAAGCCTCCGGCTTGCCCAGTGGACAAGCCGGAGGCTTGTCCTACGCGCGCCCCAATATACGCTGGGCACCCTCGCCAAATATCTCAGACGGCGTCAGCAGGCTTAACACCAGGAAAGCTTCTTTTTCGAAATCATAGAAGAAGCCTGGTTGCACCAATACATTGTCCCGATCGAGCAAGGTCAGCACCCAATCCTCTTCCGTGTGGATCCGCGGCGCTTGAAGCACCGCGTACCAGCCGCCTTCGACGTCCAGCACCTGCCAGGGTGAATCGGCGCCAATCTTATTCCGCAGCAGCGCCAGGTTCCCGCGCGCTCTCGCCAGGATCTGGCCCTGGATCTCTTCGCGCGAGCCCAGGAGCGATGCCGCCGCCCATTGTACCGGGGCCCCCACCGATAAGTACGTATCGGCGATGAGTTCCAGGCGATCGAAGGCCTGTTTCCGTAACGACTCCAGACCGCTGACTACAATCCAGCCCAACTTCAGCTGCGGCAGGCCGCATACCTTTGAGAGCCCGCTCAAAGAAAACGTCAGGACGTCCTCCACTTCGCTCAGCGAGCGAACACGCGCCGGGTCGTCCTCAAAGCCGTAATCGGAGAAAACTTCATCCGAGATGATCGCCAAGTCGTGAGTGCGGCAAAGCGCGGTGAGTTGGGACAGTTCGGCTTTTTTCAAGAAGGAGCCAGTAGGGTTGTTCGGATTCACGGTCACGATGGCGCGGGTCCGTGCGGTGATGCGGCTGCCAAGTGCTTCGAAATCGATCGCCCAGCCGCCGTGATAAACCAGCGGATACTGAATTACGCGCACAGAGTCCAAGGCTGCCAGGTAATCGAAGAGCGGGTAGGACGGCCGAGGCGCAAGCACTTCATCACCCGGATCGGCAAGCAGTTTGAAGAGAAAGCCGTAGGCTTCACTGGTGCTGGCGGTAAGGAGAATCCGGTCCACTGGAACGCGATTCGAATAATACTCCGAGACGGCTGCGCGGGCCGCGACTATCCCAGCGGGCGCTGGTTCATAGCGCATCGACCGTGGATCGGCGAGAGCCGCGAGTACTCGTTCCGAATCGTAAGTGAATCCTGCGGCGGTTGGGTTTGATTCCGTGAGATCCAGAATCTCGGCGCCAGTGGATCGCTTATTGTGAAGCAGCCGGGAGAGCGGGTTGGGACCAGCAGCCCAGTCCAGCCGGGAGGAGAACATGATCAGTCTGCGTCGATGGTACCATCAGCGCTCGCGGACGGAGTCCAGCCGCAGCACGATAGCCTCAAGGGTCGCAACCTTGCGTGCGGAATCCGGCCAGGACCCGACCACTTCCAGACGGTATTCCAGGAACCTGATTTCCCAATCTTGGAGCACCTTGTTGGCGTGGATGGAGCGGTTACCCGCTAAACCGTTTCTTGAGTTCGCCAGCTTCATTCTTTTTTCTCCGACCAGCCCATCCACTAGGTGCAATGATGCCGTATCCGTTTTGAAATTGTATCCTAACCGGGGTACCGCACGGTACTGAACCAAATGGAGTGGTACAAAAGAGGAATGAAGCTCCTAACCAGATTGCTGTTTTTGCCACTCGTTTTCGCCGGCGCCGCCGTCACTCTCACGGCGCAACCGGCGCCAGCCAAGGTACCCGGTTTTCGCGGGTTGTTCCTGAAACAGTTAGACGATGTTCAGAGTAAGATTGTCAGCTTAGCCGAGGCAGTGCCTCAGGAGAAGTACACTTGGAGGCCGGCAGAAGGCGTGCGCTCGATTTCCGAGGTGTATACCCATATCGCCAGCGCCAATTACTTCCTGCCCAACTTCATCGGCGTAAAGCCTCCCGCCACGTTTAGTCCGGCAATAACGAAGGAGACAGACAAAGCCAAGGTGATTGACGCGTTGAAGGGCTCATTCGAGCACCTGCGGCAAGTCGCACTGAATCTGTCCGATGCCGACCTGGAAAAACCTGTTAAATTGTTCGGCCAAGACACAACTTACGAAGGAGTGTTGTTCCTGATCGCGAATCACATGCATGAGCACTTGGGCCAGTCCATCGCCTATGCCAGGACCAACGGCGTAACGCCGCCATGGTCGAAGAAGGGCGAAAACTAGCCCACAAAAGAACCGAACGGGCTGAAGTGAGTGCTTACAGCCCGCCCTATATCTGAATGCCTGGCGGCTAATTTTAGTCTTTGGGAATGTTGCTCTTCGAGGAGCTGCTACGGCTGTGATTGCCAGTGCTGCTGCGCGTGTGGCTGGAGCTGGCTTTTCGTTGGTGGGTGGAACTGGAATGGGACTTGCTACCCTCGCTCTTTTTCTCGCTGGCGAATGCGACGGATGTAGCGCCCAATAAAGATAATGCCAAAATGCCGGACATGAAAGTTCGCATGCTTATCAGTGCGTGGCGGACCGAAAAAATCGCAGCCAAAGTAGGGTAAGCCTCCGGCTTGCCGAGGACAAGCCGGAGGCTTGTCCCACAGAAGATGCAAAAATGAATGTAAGGAATTTCTCGAATGTCATCCACTACCACCCCTCAGGAAACAGCGGTAGAAAACCTGCCTGCCGTTCCGCTCACGCTCGAAGGGGCCAGCGTGCTGCATCAGATGATGCGCGTGCGCTGGACCGCCTGGAAGGCTGTTCCTGTTGCACAGCGGTCGGAAATCGTCCGCGAAGCGGCCACAGCCCTGGCTGACATGGAGCGGAATCCCTCCGGACAGAGCGCAGTGTTCTCCCTGCTCGGTCACAAAGGTGATTTGATCATCGTTCACTTCCGCCAATCGTTCGATGAACTGGGCCGGGTGGAGCGCCATATTGCGAAGCTCCGGCTGGCGGATTACCTGGAGCCCACCAGCTCCTACCTCTCGGTGGTGGAACTGGGACTGTACGATTCGAGCCTGAAAACGTACACCTCGCTCGCGGCGCGCGGCATCGCGCCCTTTTCGCCCGAATGGAACGCGGAAATCGAAGACGTTCTAAAGCGGTCGCGCGAAGCCATGCGTCCGCGGCTGTTCCCGGACATTCCGCCCCATAAGTACATCTGCTTTTACCCCATGGACCGCAAGCGCGGCGAGGAGAAGAACTGGTATCAACTGCCCATGGCGGAGCGCCAGCGGCAGATGCATGAACATGGCATGATCGGCCGCCGCTATGCGGGCGAGGTGAAGCAAATTATCTCGGGCTCCATCGGCTTCGATGACTGGGAATGGGGCGTCGATCTATTCGCCGACGATCCGCTGGTCTTCAAGAAGTTGATCTATGAAATGCGCTTTGACGAGGTCAGTGCCGTTTATGCTTTGTTCGGTACGTTTTATGTGGGTATCCGGTGTCCAGCGTCGGAGCTGGATACATTCCTGAATCAAGGAGGGTGATTGCCCCGCTAAGTTACTGAAAACACGTTCGTGGCATCTGGATTGCTTAGCTTTTTGTATATGACCGGATCGCAGCATCACGGCAGTTCCTCGCACGGCAAACCTCGCGACTACTCGCGCACGCCGCTCAACGTTTATTGGGAAATGACGCAAGCCTGCGCCCTCGCTTGCCGCCATTGCCGCGCTACGGCCGTTCCTGAGCCGCATCCCATGGAGCTAACCTTCAACCAGGGCGTGGCGTTTCTCAACCAGATCCTGGAGTTCGGCGATCCGTTGCCGCAGCTGATCCTTACCGGAGGCGATCCGCTTAAACGCACCGACCTCTATGAATTGATCGATGAGGCGCGCCGGCTGGGCATCGGCGTTTCCATAACACCGGCCGCGACGCCCGCGCTCACTCGCGAGGTGCTGGTTCGTCTGAAGGAGCATTCCGTGGAAGGCCTCGGTCTTAGCCTGGACGGATCCACGCCGCAGCGGCACGATTCCATACGAGGCGTTCCCGGCACTTTCGACCGTACGATGCAAGCCATTCGCTGGGCCCAGGAACTGGAGATGCCGCTACAGGTGAACACTCTGGCTTCGGCCGAAACCGCCGATGATGTGCCCGCTATTTATGAACTGCTGAAACCATTCGCGGTCTCGCGTTGGAGCTTGTTCTTCCTGATATCGGTCGGCCGTGGCAAGGTATTGCAACCTCTTTCGCCCGAAGACGGTGAAAAGCTGATGGCTTGGGTATATGAGACTTCCAGCCAGGCGCCTTTCACTGTGGCCACCACCGAGGCGCCTTCCTATCGCAGAGTAGCGCTGGAACGGATGCGCGGCGAAGGCCTTACTGGGGAACAGATCAAACGCAGCCCCGCTACTCGAGGTTTTGGAATCCGCGATGGCCACGGAATCGTGTTCGTCTCCAACACCGGTGATATTTGCCCGGCAGGTTTTCTGCCGCTGATAGCCGGGAATGTTCTCAAGGACCGCCTCGCGGATGTCTACCGCAACGCGCCAATCTTCCAGTCGCTGCACGATCCCACGCAGTTCGAGGGACGCTGCGGATACTGCGAGTATCACGCTCTCTGCGGCGGATCGCGCGCCCGCGCGTTTGAAGCCACGGGCAATCCGCTAGCGTCCGACCCGTTCTGTGCCTACGAACCACGGCAAGCGTAACTGTCGCGCGTCCCCGTACCGCAAGCCTCCGGCTTGCTTCTTTGACAAGTCGGAGACTTGTCCTACGAAGAAGGTCGTTACAATGGTTGGAATGACACGCATCCTTCTGCTTTCCGCTCTGGCCGCGTCACTCCTCTCCGCCCAGGATTGGGCGCGCGCGACTCTTGAAAAATCTCCGCGTCATCGCGAATGGGTGACCGTAAAACATGACGGCCGCTCGGTGGAGACATTCGTGGTCTATCCCGAATCGAAGGCTAAGACACCGGTGGTACTGGTAATTCACGAAATCTTCGGAATGACGGACTGGGTGCAGGATCTGGCCGATCAGGTAGCTGCCGCAGGCTACATCGCAGTGGCGCCCGATCTGCTTTCCGGCATGGCGCCCAACGGGGGCCGCACGCCCGACTTTCCGGCAGACGGCGTGGAGCCGGCCATCGGCAAGCTCAATCCGGATCAGATCACAGCCGATCTGAACGCCGTGGCCGATTACGGCATCCATCTGCCCGCCGCCAACGGCAAGCTATTCGTCGCCGGATACTGTTGGGGCGGAAGCCAGAGTTTCCGATTCGCTACGAATCGGGGCGATCTCGCCGCGGCGTTCGTCTTTTACGGCGGCCCACCGAACAAAGATGATATGGCGCGAATCAAAGCTCCGGTCTACGGTTTCTACGCTGAAAACGACGCGCGCATCGGCGCCACCATTCCTGACACCGTAGCCGCAATGAAGGCCGCGGGCAAAGTTTACGAACCGGAAACGTACGCAGGCGCGGGACACGGTTTCATGCGCGCCGGCGAAGATCCAAGCGGAGCGGAAGCCAATCGCAAGGCGCGTGCCGACGCCTGGGAACGCTGGAAGAAGCTCTTGAGTAAGTAGTTTTCCATGCGTGCCGTTTTGCTCACCCTGCACCCTACCGCATCATCGGCGACGTGAAATGCGCGGCAGATCCATCGCAGAGCTACGCGCTGTATCTGCCCTCGAATTATTCCCCCAGCCGGTCCTGGCCCGTGATCTTCGGCTTCTCTCCGGTGGCGCGCGGTCGCGTTCCACTAGCGATTGAAAAAAATGGCTCGCCCGGCCGTAGGTTCACTTGGGTTTCGCGGCAGGCGCAGCGATCTCTTGCTCGATGGCCGGCAACCGATACCGCTCGGCCAGAGAATCCGCATCCACCGAGCCTTCGAATTCCTTACCACGCAGGTCCGTCGCCAATCGCCGTAACTGCCGGACATATTCGGCGGATTTTCTTCGCGCCGCATCGTCCAATCCTGCGCCGGCATCATCTATCTCCGCGATCCGCTCCTTTTCGAACTGATCCACCGCGGCCCCTAGCTTTGCGCGGGCCTCCACTGCCGCGGGCCCCTTCGCCGCAAAGAACGCCCGGTTGTCGGCCAGCAGCGACGCGAGATCGCCGCGCACTTTGCCCGTGGCCGCACGCCAGCTTTCGAGCGATGCATTCGCGGGCTCAGCCGGACGTTGATACGCGGTGGGCTTGGCCGCGCTCGGAGAATCGTAAATGGTGTTGAATACCAGCTTGTATGTGCCGTGCGATTGGCCGCGCCACTGCGGACGGAAACCGAACAGATACACGCGTCCATCGCCATAGAAGACCTCGAGTGCCGCGGCCTTTCCCTGGATCCGCTCCGGATGCAACAGATAGCCGCTGGCCAGTGGATTCCGTTCCTTTGAATAGGAAGCCAGAATCGTGCCGTGGAATCCGCTCTTGGTCTCGAATGCAGGCCCGCGTTCGAACATGACGATCGGCTCGCGCGGCATTCCCCACACGGCCGGGTGATTTGTATCGCGAAGCTCCACGCGCAGCAGCGATCCAGAGCAATAAAATTGGTCGTTGTTCAGACCTTCGAGGACATTAGTAACAGGCAGCCCGAAGCTCGAGATCGCCATCAGCGACGCGTTGTTGAACGCGATCAATGTTCCGCCGGCGCGGACGAAGGCGCGCAAGGAATCGGCGCCGGTTTCGCCGATGCCGCCGGCGTACTCGCCTGAGATAGTGCCGGGAGCGAAGCCGTCCATGATCTGGCGGGTTCCAGCATCGGGGAGGATGATGGCGTCCAGGCGATCGCGCAGGTGACCGGCTTGAATGTCGCCATTGCGCAGCGTCACCGGCGCGAAGCCGTAGTTTTCAAGAATCCAACGCGTCCAGCCTTCGTCGATGTTTCCGGTCCAGGAGCGATACAGGCCGACGCGAGGTTTCTTGGTGGCCATGGTGTCTTGCGGCGGCTTCGCGGTCGCCAGCGCGGTGACGGAATGCTTGCGTGCGATTTCTGACAGGCGTTCGCGATCAAAGCCGGAAACGATGATGTCGCCAGATGCGGAGAAGCTCACCTGGCCGCCGCTCGAGAGAATTTCGTTGATGGCGGCGAAACTATTGTTCGGTTGGTGGCTCAGCGAGTAGCTGGACCCTGTTCCCTGCACGCCGCCCGGCGGAGGCGTCACATGGTCGATCAACTTCAGCGACGCTCGCTGGCTATCGTTCAGTGGCTCGGAAACAACCGCCGTCTCCACACCCATCTGCATCGGCAGCGTCCAACCCGCGACATCGTAGGGGCGCATGGGCGGCCCGTTTGGAAACTGGCGCAAATCCGGATACTGCTGCGTTTCGAACAATTCCTTCACCAGCGGCGAGAATGGCTGGTCCATCAGGATCACCCAAGCGCCCTTGTACTCGCGGCTATTGGCAACGAACGGCTGCTCGGCCTCATGCACCTCAATGCCATTGATCAGCAGCTTCTCTACCAGCGTGGCGGCGGTGGGAAGATCGCGCTGCTCGCGCGGGATCACGTAAGCGAAGGGCGGTTCTTTGCGGAATCGCTCGATGTTGTCGCGCGCGGCTTGATACCGGTTATAAAGCAGTGTCTCGCGATATTTCGCCGCAGTATCGAGCACAGCCATGGACGCGCCTTCCATATAGCGCACCGCGTCAGAAAGCCGCCACCAGCCGCCTTTCCACGGGCTGCTGTAAAAAACTTCCGACATCAGTTGCTGGCGATCCTTTGGGAATTCGTCGACAGTATAGAAATGCGGCGTCGCGTAATGATAGAGCGCGGTCTCCGTGAAAAAGGAAATGCTGTTTCGAAAGATGTGCGTGAAGTCGAGAAAACCCGGATACCAATTGTCGAAGCCCACGCGATGCACCGCTCCGGGCATCTGATGTTCGTCCAGATAGGCCGCCATGTTGATGCCCAGCACATTGAGCCAGCGCGCCATCAGGGGATTGATGTTCGAAGAAATGGGCTCGGTGAAAGGCGGAATGAAGATGCGCGTGGGAAACGGCGCGGTCTGGTGATGGCAATAAAAGATAACCGGGTTCCACTCGATTTCCGCGCGCGTTACATCGCGCGATTCCAGCATGTTGTTCATGTAGCCGTCGCGATTGTTGTCGTGGCCCACATACTCCTGATACAGATCCGGCAGCGGACTCACCTCGTACGGCGTCCCCACGTTCTTGCGATACCACGCCACCACTTCATTCTGGCCGTCCGGATTCAGCGTGGGCCATAGCATCAGAATGACGTTCGAGAGAATCGCATCCACCGCTGGGTCGCCTTGGGTCGACACCAGTTTGTAGGCGAGAAGAATGGATTGCTGAGCTCCGGCAACCTCGGTGGAATGGAGTCCGCCGTCGATGTGCACAATGGCCTTGCCCTCGTGCGCCAGAGCTTTGGCCTGATCGTCGGAGAGCCCGCGGCCCTCCGCCAGGCGGCGCGAAATGTCCTTGTACTTGTCGAGCTGGGCGAGATTCTGCGGCGACGAGATGATTGCAATTTCCCAATCCTGGCCACGCGTGGTCTTGCCCACCGAGATGAGCTTGATGCGATCCGAAGCGGTTGCCAGCTTGCGGAAATAATCGCGCGACTCGTCGTAATTGGCGAGGTAGAAATCATCGCCAGGTTTGTGGCCGAGTACTGATTCGGGAGTTGGGATGGTTTGGGCTGTCGCGGTTAACGTCAGGAGGAGTGCGGGGAGAATTTGGTTCATCTGCATCTTCATGATGGTAGCGGACAAGACGGAGTCTTGTCCTACGGGGAGTGTCCCCGCGCTGACGCTTGGGGCTACATTGCGGCGGTTCATTTAGCATAGGGCGTCGACGCTGTTGAGGATTCGCGCGTTGCGCGGGGTTCGGAATCCGTGGAGGGTGAAACTTTCGACCTTCCAGGCCTGGTTCAGACGCATGTTGCGTTGGGCGAACGCTTCAATGTCGGTTTTTGAAAAAACGAAGGCCGCAACCCAAAGCATCAGTCTTGACAAAATGTCACATTAGATATAGTCTTAAGTATTGATGGACGCCGAGGCGATTAAACGGTCCTTGGGGGGCAGCGGGTTGCGGTGCACTCCGCAGCGCTACGCCGTGATGGCATGCTTGATGAAACACAACAGGCATCCAACGGCTGCGGAAATCTTCGAAGCCGTGAATCGCGTGGATCCGCGCTCTTCAAGGGCCACGATTTATAAAAATCTGGTTGACTTGGTACAGGCAGGTCTGGTGCGTGAAGTGGCCGTCGAGGGGCGCGCCGCGCGATTCGATGCGAAAGGCATGCGGCATCACCACTTCATCTGCGACCGCTGCGGCAATGTTGAGGACATTGAGTGGTACGACGTGCCCAAACCTACCTCGGGCTCGCTCGGTAAGCGGATTCTTCGCGAATGCGAACTCATTTTCCGGGGGTTCTGCACGAAGTGCGCTCCGCGGCACGCCAAGATGAGTTGATAGCTCGTCACAGTTTTTTAACCAATTCGAAGGAAGAGGAACATGAAGCAAGAAGAACATACGGAGAAACAATTCGAAGTCGCAGTGGGGGAGCCAATCCCCGATAATCAGGACTCGTCAACCGAAAGTAAGTGCCCCTTCTCGGCCGGCGCTCGCAAACACGCAATGACTGGGACCTGGACAAATGCAGACTGGTGGCCCAATCAACTGAACCTGAAGATCTTGCACCAAAGCTCCCCGCTGTCCGACCCCATGGGCGCGGCGTTCAATTACGCCGTGGAGTTCAAGAGCCTTGACTTGGATGCCGTGATCAAGGACCTGCATGCCCTGATGACGACGACGCAGGACTGGTGGCCCGCGGATTACGGCCATTATGGGCCGCTGTTCATCCGAATGGCGTGGCATAGCGCAGGCACCTACCGGATCGCTGATGGCCGAGGGGGAGCGGGCTCCGGATCACAGCGATTTGCGCCTCTCAACAGCTGGCCGGATAATGTGAGCCTTGACAAAGCGCGCCGGCTGCTCTGGCCGATTAAGCAAAAGTACGGCCGGAAACTCTCCTGGGCCGACCTGATTATCCTCACCGGTAACGTTGCACTTGAGTCGATGGGATTCAAGACCTTCGGTTTCGGCGGTGGACGCGAGGACATTTGGGAGCCCGAAGAGGACATTTTCTGGGGGCCGGAGGGCAAGTGGCTGGGAGACGAGCGCTACCGCGGTGACCGCCAGCTCGATAATCCTCTCGGCGCTGTTCAAATGGGCCTTATCTACGTGAATCCGGAAGGGCCCAACAGCAATCCGGATCCGCTCGCCGCGGCCAGGGACATCCGAGAGACCTTCGCTCGAATGGCGATGAATGACGAAGAGACGGTTGCCCTCATCGCCGGCGGACACACCTTCGGCAAAGCCCACGGGGCTGCCGAACCGAGCACGTATATGGGTCCCGAACCCGAGGGTGCGACTGTCGAAGATCAAGGCCTGGGCTGGATAAATACCTTTGGCAGCGGCAAAGGCGTCCACGCGATCACCAGCGGGTTGGAAGGCGCATGGACCACCAACCCGGTGAAGTGGGACAACAACTACTTCGACAACCTGTTGGGCTATGAATGGGAACTCACGAAGAGCCCCGCCGGTGCTCACCAATGGACTCCGAAGAACGGATCTGCAGCGGGCACTGTGCCGGATGCCCACGATCCGTCGAAAAAGCACGCCCCGATTATGTTCACCACGGACCTCTCGCTGAAGTTGGACCCGACCTATGCGAAGATTTCGAAGCGTTTCCACGAGAACCCGCAGGAATTCGCAGACGCGTTCGCCAAGGCTTGGTTCAAGCTCACGCATCGTGACATGGGCCCGATCTCGCGGTACCTTGGCCCGCTCGTGCCTAAGGAGCCGCTCCTGTGGCAGGACCCCATTCCTGCCGTGGATCATGAATTGATCGGGGAGCAAGAAATTGCTGCTCTGAAGGCCAAGATCCTCGCATCTGGACTTTCCATCTCCCAGCTGGTTACGACAGCCTGGTCGTCGGCCGCAACATTCCGCGGCAGTGACAAGCGCGGCGGGGCTAACGGGGCGCGCATTCGCCTGGCTCCGCAAAAGTATTGGGAAGTCAACCAGTCGGCCGAGGTGGCGAAGGTTCTTCAGACGCTGGAGGCGATCCAGAAGGATTTCAACGGAAAGCAGGTCTCGCTTGCTGACCTGATTGTTCTGGGCGGCTGCGCAGCCGTCGAAGCCGCGGCGAAAAAGGCCGGCTACGACGTGAAGGTGCCTTTCTCCTCGGGGCGCACGGACGCTTCACAGGAGCAGACCGATGTGAATTCGTTCGCCGTACTGGAGCCGGCCGCGGACGGGTTCCGCAACTATCTTCGGAAGGGACACGAGGGATCGGCGGCTGAGCTGCTGGTGGATCGGGCAAACCTGCTGACCCTTACCGCTCCCGAGATGACGGTTCTGGTTGGTGGCCTGCGCGCCCTGAATGCAAACTTTGGGCAGTCTAAACACGGTGTTTTCACCAAGCGGGACGGGGCGTTGACGAATGATTTCTTCGTCAACCTGCTCGACATGAACACGAAGTGGCAGAAGTCCGCCACATCGGAAGGCGTGTTGGAGGGGCGCGATCGGGCCACTGGCGAGCTGAAGTGGACGGGCACCGTGGTTGATCTCGTCTTCGGTTCGAACTCCCAGCTCCGGGCAATCGCGGAAGTCTATGCATGTGACGACTCGAAGGAGGCGTTTGTAAAGGACTTCGTGGCTGCGTGGAACAAGGTGATGAACCTTGATCGCTACGACCTGGCCTGAGCGCGGCACAGCTTCTTGAACGTGCCTGTCTCGATGGCCAACCGAATCCGATGCAGCATGAACCAAGTGCTTTTCTGAGTGATCTTGAGGTCCCTGGAAAGTTCGTAGGAACTGAACCCGTTTTGAAGGCAAGAGGAGTTGACTTCCAAAGCATCCCCATGGTGGTAGCTGGGAACAGGGGGTTGAGGCCAGCAGAGGACCAAGCTTTATTTCCAGGCCGGCACCCGGTCTTCGTTCACGAAGCGGCGCAGGTTCTCCAATTGCACGCTGATACCGGCTTCGTCATGGTTAGCCGCGGCCTTCTCGATCTCCCTGCCCATCTCTTCCATGGGCGGAAACCCGTATCCGCGTCCAGTCCCCTTGAGATTGTGACCGAAGCGCCAGATAGGCTCGAACTCCTTCAAGACCAGCCATGCCTGCGCTTCCTCGATCTGCCTCGGCTTAGAGGCAAGATACTTCGGGATCAGGGCCGCAATGCCATTCTCGAGCTCGGCAATCTCCTGCCGCCGGGCACTTTTCGTGCGCGCGTAGCGGCGAACCGTACTCAGCAGCGTGGCCTGGTCCACCGGCTTGGACACGTGGACGTTGCAACCAGCGGCCAGACTGGCCTGTTGGGCTTCGCGCATGGCGTGCCCCGAGAGAGCCACAATCGGAGTCGGAACCTGTCCGCGCGATCTCTGCCACTCCCGGATCAACTTGGTGGCCCCGTACCCATCCATTCGCGGCATATCCAAGTCCATGAGGATCAGGTCGAATTCGCCGCCGGCCATCACGGCATCCAGAGCCATTTGCCCGTCTTCGGCGAATGTCAGTTCTACCGGTTCTTTGTGCAAATAATGAGTAACCAGCAGCCGGTTGTCTTCAGTGTCCTCGGCCACCAGTAGCCGCACAGTGCCCGAATCCAGCGGCTGCGGAATGGCAGGACCTGCAGAGCCGTCGGCGCCGGCATCCATTGGTTCCGCCGCTTCCAGGGGGAGCGTGAAATAAAACCGGCTGCCCCGCGCCGGCTGACTGGTCACTCCGATTTCTCCGCCCATTAGCTCTACCAGCTCTTTGCAAATCGTGAGCCCCAAGCCGCACCCAGCCGCGCCGCCTGGATTCTGTTTCGACAATTGCGTAAAAGCGGAGAATATCCGCCCCTGATCCTCGGCTCGGATTCCAGGGCCGGTGTCTGAGACCTCATAGCAAAGACGGTCGCCGGCGGGAGTGGAGAGCGTCAGCACTTGTACTGCGACGTGCCCTTGCACAGTGAACTTGAGCGCGTTACTCAACAGGTTCACTAACACCTGTTGCACTCGCAACGGATCGCCGAGCTCCCATTCCGGAACGTCCGCGGCGACTTCAAATTCCAGGCCAATGCCTTTCCGGCTGGCTGATTCCCGGAACGTGGCCACCGCGTCCTCTAGCGTCCCGAGAATTCGAAAAGGAATTTTCTCCAATCGCAGTGCGCCGGCTTCGATCTTGGAAAAATCCAGAAAATCGTTGATCAGCTTGACCAGATGGTCGCAATTGCGCTGGAACATGCTGACGTATTCGCTCTGCTCAGCGCTGAGCGGAGTCTCTGAGAGCAGGTTGGCGGCGCCTAGAATGGCGTTCAAGGGAGTTCGGATATCGTGACTGATTTTGGCTAGAAAGTCGTTCTTCGCCAGACTGGATGCCAGGGCCTCGTCCTTGGCCCGAACCAACTCGGCCTCAGTCTCCTTGCGCAGGCTGATGTCTGTGAGGAAGACGTAATAGCCCGCGCTCCAGTCCTCGGAAACAGGCCGGAATGTCATTGCTACGTCCAGCATGGAGCCGAATGCGTCGGAAATGCGTACCTCGATCTCTGCGCGGCCGGTGGTTCGCATCTGTTGGATGGCGGCGGCTACCTGGTCCCGATCCTCCTGGAACACCGTGAGTACCACGTTGGCCGGCTTGTAGCACTCCGATAAACTCGCAATTTTGGCGTATGCCTTATTAAAGGATAAATAACGGCCGTCCGGGTCCACTTGAGCGATGCCGTGCAATGCGTTTTCAAGAGCGCCGGTTCTTTGCCGTAAAACTTCCGCAGTCTTGGCCACGCCTTCACTCAAGGCCCCGATTTCGTCCCGGCCGCCCGGTAGCGGCTCCAGCACTCCGCCGGTGGCCAGCCGCGACACGTTGGCCTGGAGTTTCGCAATGCGGTTGGTGATTCCGGAAGCGAACAGGATGGAAATCACTATCCCTCCCAGCACCCCGAAAAACACGCAGATCCCGGTGGTGGCGCGCAGCTCCATGTGCAATTGCACGACATCCCGCAATTGGACTCCGAGCAGACGCTTTTGTTCGCTCTGCATCGCGTCCATTACGCTGTCTATCTGGAGCCGTTCCCCTTCCTTAGCTCGTATAGCGGTGCGCAACGCTTCCTGCGGCAGGGCTCCGGACTGAAATCGGGCTGTGGCGGAAAAGATCTGCTCCACCCTCCAGCGCTCGAGCGCCGCGATTTCTGCGACATGCCTGATCTGGATCTCGTCGCCCGCCACCTTATCCGAGAGCTTTTGCAAAGTAGTATCGAAATCGGCGATCGCCTGGCGCGCCTGATTTGCGAAGTTCTCCTCACCAGTGAGGAAATATCCACGCACATACGCGCTGGCCTCCGCCTCATTGGCCTTCAGCCGTTGGATCTCCAGACCGGTTTCGAGGCTATGTCTCACCGCTTGTTCGCCCGACCTGGCTCGCGTTCCAAGGATGTAGGAGGCACAGGCGATCAGCACCGTCGCCGCGGCCGGAAAGGCGATCACGATCAGACCTTTGGTTCGCAGGCGGAGATCCGGCCATATTCCCAGGCGCAGCATATCTACAGATCCATAATCAGATCGAGCATCGCGGGCAAGGAGCCGATTTCGGTCTTGTCCAAGGAAGCATCGGCGCCGAGGTAGGCGGAAACATTCAGAAACAGTTCCGAGTCATTCGCTCCCGACACGGTCAAAATCTTGGTGGCCGGGTACAGCGTCCTCAATTCCCGCAAGGCCTCCATGCCGTCGCGATCGGGCATGACCATGTCGAGAATGATGACGTCCACCCGGTGAACCCGTATCGTAGATAGGCACGCAGCTACGCCATCGGCCTCCAGCACCTCGAAGCCGCCCGGCTCTAATATGGTTCTCGCCAACGCGCGGAAATACTCGTCGTCATCGACAACCAATAC
>CABEDY010000362.1_pt1 | contig 19766 bp, 21 predicted proteins | sample 3423171 | NCBI WGS metagenome assembly CABEDY01 (sample SAMEA5534333, study PRJEB31848) | metagenome | biome: tundra; feature: field; material: soil | place: USA | collected 2013-05 | depth 0.15 m | reverse complement strand
CAATAACGCAGCGTCAGACCGCAGCGCCGCCTCTTGGACTGGTTTGGTTCCGAACCATGCAACAGCAGGTCGCTATGAATCGAAATCTCTCCCGCCTTGAGTTCGTCATCGATGGGCTGGCCGAACTCCTCGGCTCCGGTCACTGTTTGATTCAAGACGTTGGTTTCATCGTTTTCGCTAAGCGTATACGTGAGGTGCCCCAAAAGGTGGGAACCCGGAATGAATCGCATGCAGGCGTTCTCCACGTTGGCATCGTCAATCGCAAGCCACGCGGTTACGGTCTTCGAATGCGAAAGGGGCCAATAGCTGGAATCCTGATGCCAGGACACCCGCTTCCCGTCGCCTGGCAACTTACAAAAGAAATGGGAACCCCAGCCGATCACGTTCTCGCCGAGCAAATCCTTAACCAGATCTACGATGCGAGGATTCGTTAACAGATCGTAAACGCGGCCATAGCGCAGATGAGCCGTGGTGATGGAATAGCTGTCGCCGCCGGCTGCCAGAGTCCGGGCCAGCAAGTCATCGAAGTACCGGCGAATGTCCGCGATTTCCGCTTCGCTGAAGATCCGAAACGGCGCCAGATAGCCGTCGCGATTGAAAGCCGCGATCTGTTCGCTCGACAGAATCTTGGGGTGCTCCGTTGTGGTCGGATGAAACCGCAGGTCGCGATGCGTGGTACTCAACTCGGCCGTGCTCGGTACCAGCCTTGCTGCCGGTGAAGCGTCCATTGTTTTGCGGTTCCGTCTCCGATTGTACTATTGGTGAAACCCATGCCCACCATCGGCCGCGGGCTTGAAACTTCGCTTTACGTTGCGGAATCAAAGTTGCGGGTCATTTGATTCGGCGCGTGCGTGATATGGCGTGAACGTGAGTTGCTGTTGGATCGCAACCGGCTGCGCGAAACCGAAGGCAGCCGGCAACGAGCAGCGCAAGTGCGAATCGGGGATGGGTTCGAGTCGTATTATTTCGGCAGCCAGATGCGGAACTCCCCACTACAATGCAGCAGGCCCATGAGGTACCACATACCGTCATAGTATCGATAGCGGCCGGATGGTATTTCGGCCTTCCATAGCGCTTCGACGAACTTGGCGGCGCGTTCCCGGTTCGTCGCCGCGAGGCTCGCCACGGCATTCGCCGCAACGAGCGCGGTGGAGTGCGAGCCGCCCAGCGGTTTACCGTCGAGCGTGTACGCGTTCCCATATGCATCCATGCCCTGCGATTCGAAAAAGGCCTGGATCTTATCGCTCAACTCCCGCTCCCGCGGGTCGGCGGCCCACCAGGACCAATCCACCGACCAGTTCGCCGCTGTGCGCCAGGCATCCGCTCCGAAGTTTTCGTTCTTCCCTCCGGGGCCGGGCACCGGCGTGCCGTCGTAGTTGGCGTAATTCGGCGCGAGTGCCGTCAGCGGGTTCGTGACATTCTGGAAAAAGTGCCGGCTGACCTTCGCCGCTGCCGCCCAGAACGACCGATCGGCTTCGGGACCCCAACGCGCCCAGAGTTCATAGAACGCCGGCAGGTGGTAAGAAGGATCGGTGTGGTCGGGCCGCCGGAGATTCGGAGTGAAACGAACCATCTTGTGTTCGGGGTGAAACTCCGGGCCTCCGGTCTCCGCGCCACCGATGGTTGGGCCGTCGATAATTTTCCGATTCTTCATGGCGTCCAGCAGCCGGCTGGCTTCCCCGCGATAGTCGTAGATGCCCTTGCCGTTGCCCCATCGGCCGGAGGCGAAATACAGCGCCATGGCCCAGTACTCTTCTCCATCCGGCGCCGGCGACTCGCTGTTCGGCGTGCCGTCCACCTTCATCGACCACGAAAAAAATCCGTACGAAGGATGGGCCACGGACGACTGGTACATGTAGGTTTTCGACCAGTTCCACAGCGCGTCGAACTCGGGCTTTTTATCCATCTGGACCGCGATCATCATCCCGTACGACATACCTTCCGAGCGCACGTCGTGGTTGTGGATGTCGCTGAGGTAGGCCAGCGGCCCGTTGGCGTTCTGCCCGGCCGGATAGTAAACCGTCTGCATCTCCGGGTCGCCGTGGAACAACTGCTGGAACGCGGCTTGTATCTTCGCCGAAATCTCTTTTTGCGGATGGCCGGCCTCCAGGAACAAGTTGCGGTAGCGGTTGGTGGCAAAGGCGTCCGCTGAGGCCGCCGCTGCGGTGGTTATCCCGCAGAGTGCGCTCGCAAGGACCAGAGGAAGAGGCCGTCTCATAGATCGAATCTCCGTTGCCGCTACGCGGGGGCGAACCTCTTCCGCCGCTCCGCGAGCTCTTCGTGAATCTGGATATTGAGTTTCTTCCCGATCTTATAGCTCGCCAGGCAGACCAGGCAGAGTGCCATCAGGATGGCCGGATACACGCTCGCGCCGAGGCGAATCCCAAGCAGCGCCCGCTCTGTTTGTACCGCATTCGGGACATAGCCGAAAGCGTCGATCACCCAGGCGCTCAATGCGCCGCCCATGCTGAGCCCCGCCTTCAGGGCGAACAGGACGCCGGCAAACATGAATCCGGTGGCACGGCGCGAGGTCTTCCATTCCGAGTAGTCGGCGACATCGGCGATCATCACCCAAAGCAGAGGGACCGTCGGACCCCATCCGATAGCCCACAGGATGCTCAACGCGAACATCAGGCGGATGCCGGACGGATCGACGAAGAAGACCAGGAATGTAGCAATCATCGTTACGAACATGCCGGCGATGAAGACTGCCTTGTTGCCGAAACGGTCCGCCAGCGGCTTCGAGAATAGAATGCCCACAATCTGAACCAGGCTCCCAACTACGAAGAACAGGCTCAGCCCGACGGCAGCGGCGTTCGAGCCATCGGGATTTATCAGCAGGCCCAGCGCATTGAGGACACTCCTAAAGCCGGTAACCGGACCGGCCGAGCCGGCCAGGCCGAACCCGGAAAGAAATGTCCGAATCTGCTGCTGATCCAAGTAATACGCGAAAAAGTAGTTCGAGGAACTGCCCCGCACCACTAGCATGGTGAACATCACCAATGTGAGGATAAACATCACGAACCACGGGCCGCAGGTGACGACGTTCTTGATGTCGGAGCGCACAGACGATTTCTGCCGTGGATCGGACTGAACGCGCTCGCGCGTGGTAGCAAAGGTGACCAAGTTCAACAGCACCATGAGGCCGCCGAAAATGCCCATGGTAATGGCCCAACCGCGCGGGGAATTGCCGCCGCCCAGTTTGGCGACCAAAGGCAGCGGCAGCGCTTGAATCACGAACTGGCCGATGAGTGCGCCGACGAAACGATAGCGCGCCACGTTGTTTCGCTCGCTCACGTCCGGCGTCATCACGCCCATCAGCGCGGAGTACGGCGTGTTGTTCGCCGAATACAGAATCATGACCAGCGAATAAGTGATGTAAGCGTAGACCAGCTTCGCTTGCGGCCCGAAGTCGGGTGCAACGTAGACCAGCCAGAAGATCAGGCCGAATGGCAATGCAGTTCCCAGGATCCACGGGCGAAACTTGCCCCAGCGTGTTTGTGTGCGGTCCGAAAGTGCGCCGATGAGCGGGTCGAAAATGGCATCGCCAAGCCGGAGCACCAGGAACATGGATCCGACCGCGACCGCGGATAGCCCCACCGTGTCCGTGTAGAAACGGGTCTGGTAGAGAATCATCGATTGGAAGAAGAAATTCGTAGCGATGTCGCCGCAGGCGTATCCGACCTTTTCGCGGACCGCGAGCTTCTGTGAGCTGTCAGCCATCGTGGCGCCTCTTTCGGAGATTAAATCAATTTACTCGCAGTATGACTTTCTGAAGGTCGCAATCTCGCGACGAATTGCCCGTCATCAACTCGAAGTCGCCGGCTTCCACCGTGAAGCGCATGTTCACATCCCAAAATGCGAGCAGTTCCGGAGTGATTTCGAAAGCAACCGTGCGCGTTTCGCCCGGTTGCAGCACAACGCGCCGGAAACATTTCAGTTCCTTCACCGGCCGCGTAACTGAGGCGACCAGGTCGCGAATGTAGAGTTGGACGATCTCCGCGCCTGCGCGTGTCCCGGTGTTTGTCACGTCCACCGACAAGCGCGTGGAGCGGTCACGCCGGATGCGCGTCTTTTCCAACCGCGGCGGGGAGAATTCAAATGTCGTATAACTCAGCCCGAAGCCGAATGCGAACAACGGGGAAACGTCGTCGAACAGGTATCCGCGGCGGGCGGACGGTTTGTGGTTGTAGTATGCCGGCACGTGCCCTACGGAGCGAGGGATCGTGATCGGCAGTTTGCCGCTGGGATTGATATCTCCGAACAGGACCTCGGCGATCGCCGTGCCCGTTTCCTGGCCCAGATACCAGCATTCCAGAATTGCGGGCGCCGACTCTGCGACCTCGCGGATAGATAACGGGCGGCCGTTGAAAAGAAGGACGACCACCGGTTTTCCAACGGCCAGAAGGGCGCGAACCAGTTCGTCCTGGCGGCCGATCAGATCAAGACTGGTACGGTCGCCCATGTGCTTCAATGACCACGCCTCGCGCGAGGTCTGCTCGTTGCCGCCGATTGCCAGTACGATCACGTCCGCCTTGCGCGCGGTCCGCACCGCCGCCGCGATTAGGTTGCGATCTTCCGCGGGATCGGAAGGAAGGACTTCGTCCTGGTTCCATGACCCTGGCTGCGTGATCTTACAACCTTCGCTGTAAAGAACTTTCACGCTTTTTGGGACGCGCGCCCGGACCCCTTCAAGCACCGTAGAGCAGTGCGCGGGTTTGCCACTGTATCCGCCGAGCATGGGACGATCGGCATTCGGACCGATGACGGCAATTGTCTTAATGGCCTGGGCGTCCAGGGGCAGAAGCCCGCCTTCATTCTTCAGCAGCGTGACCGTTTCGCGCGCGGCCTGTAGCGCCAACGCCCGGTGCGCGTCGCAACCGGCGACAGCCGCTGCATGCTCCGGATCGACATAAGGATCGTCGAACAGACCCATGCGGAACTTCCACAGCAGCATCGGCGCCACGAGTTCGTCGAGTTGCGATTCCTGCAACACGCCTTTGCGGACAAGCTCGGCGAGGTGCAGATAGCAGTCGGGCTCCGGCAGTTCGATGTTCACTCCGGCCTGCACGGCCAGCGCACACGCCTCCTTCTTATCCTTCGCGAGGAAGTGGCCGTGCGTATCGGGGCGATAGGACAGCTCCCAGATGGCGTAATAGTCTGAAACGGTGAAGCCTTTGAAGCCCCATTCCTTCCGCAGCACGTCGCCGAGCAGCCAGCGGTTCGCGTGCGATGGAACTCCGTCGATTTCGTTGTAGGAGGGCATGACGGAGATCGCACCGCCATGCCGGATGGCCTGTTCGAACGGATAAAGGAAGGTCTCGCGCAGCACCCGCTCGCTGACGTTGGCGGGCGCGCAGTTCATCCCGGATTCAGGCTGTCCGTGTGCGGCGAAGTGTTTGAGCGTCGCGATGACACGTGTCTTGTCGCGGAAAGTGGCGTCGCCCTGGAACCCACGTACGGCGGCTATTCCCATGCGCGAAACCAGAAACGGGTCTTCGCCGAAGGTCTCCTCCACGCGGCCCCAGCGCGGATCACGGGCGACGTCCACCACCGGTGTGAGCGCCTGGTGCGCGCCCCGCGCCCGCGCTTCCAACGCAGTCATCGCGTAGAGGGATTCGATCAAGTCGGGATCGAAAGTCGCGCCCAGCCCGATCGGTTGCGGAAAACTGGTGCCGCCGATCGCGGCGTGCCCGTGCAAGCATTCCTCGTGGAAGATCACTGGGATGCCCAGGCGGCTTTCTTCCAAGAAGAAGCGCTGGATGGCGTTAGCCACCTCGGCCATCCGGCGCGCATCCAGGCCCTTCCCTGCGTCGCTGAGTCGGCCCACCTGCCCAAGCCCATGGCCTTTCTTGAATGCGGCTCTGGCTTTCGACGGGTCGAATTGGCCGTCCGCATCGACCAATGTCTCCGCCTTCTGCTGCCAGATGCAGATCATCTGCGCGGCCTTTTCCTCCAGAGTCATCCGTGCCAATAGGTCCTTCGTTCTTCTCTCCGGCGCGAGCTTCGGGTTCCGGTAGGCTGGCGCTTTCGTTTTGCCGGCGGAGCGCACCACGGCCGAATCGGACTTCGGGGTGTTTTTCATGCGCTTCCAATCTATCGCAAAGCGGTTGCGTTACGCACTGGATTAGACGGCGCTCTGTCCCAACGCCCGCCCGATCTGGCCGACACCTGGCGGAGTAAGTCACGAGTTCAGGCAGCAACAGCTTTCACTCCAAATGCGAATCCCTCAGCTCATCAGGACCGAGCTGAGGTGCATCTTAAGGGAACCGGACTTTTTCGGACAGTGTCCTGCACGGTGCATCGCCCGGCTTGCGGTTGAAGATGTTTCTTCTCGGTCCGTCTGACGCGCCGTACTCCGCCCTGGCACGAGAAATGAACACCTCAGAAGGAGCGCTCAAGGTGGCTATTCACAGGCTTCGCAAGAGGTATCGCGAACTCTTTCGCCAGGAAATCGCAGATACTGTCGCCGATCCTGCGGAGGTGGAGTCCGAGCTCCGATTTCTCGCAGCCGTGCTTTCGAAGAAGTAGCGGTCGGCCCCGTGTAGTCGATGCTTTACCTTATGGGCGATCCCGTCCGGTTTGTCGGCGACTCGGAGGCCCGTGGTCTTTCTTGAATGCGCTGGAACGCCGCGAAGGATTGCTGGCGAGCGGAGCAGCATTTGGTGGTCGAGACTGGCCAGTTTACTGGGCGTTCTCCCAACTACGCCGCACTGAAGGTTCGCGGGGTACCCGTGAAACTGCTGCAATTCGAAGGAGAGTACCACGGGACTGGCTCGAAGCCGTCGAATTTTATTCGCACTCAACTCTACATGATGAGCTGGTTCAAAAGATATGTGCGCACGCCCGAGGGGAAGTCGGTCTCCGTACCGGCTTCTGCCGTTAGTGAATAAAATGCACCGACTCCCTTACGGTCGCGGTTCGGAAAGTAGGCGCGACCGTCAGGGAGCCGGTTGTTAGGGTATGGACCGACGCGGTACAATTAAAACACCCGTTGAGCGCAGTTCCTCCGGCAATTACTTTCTATTGTGATCTCTGTCAACGACATCTCCATGCGCTTCGGCGCACGTGTTCTTTTTGAAGACGTAACCACCACCTTCCTTCCAGGACGGCGTTACGCGATTACCGGCCCAAATGGATCGGGAAAATCGACGTTCATGAAAATCCTAAGCGGTGAGATTGAAGCCTCGAAGGGGTCGGTAACCCGGCCAAAGAGAGTCGGTATCTTGCGCCAGGACCAATTCGCGTTTGATTCCTACCGCGTTCTGGATACAGTGATCATGGGAAACGCGCCGCTGTGGGAAGCCTTACAAGAACGCGAAAAGCTCTACGGCCATCCCGACGATTGGACCGACGAGGATGGCATGCGGCTGGGCGAACTCGAAGGAATCGTGGGCGATCAAGGCGGCTACACAGCGGAATCCGATGCTGCCACCTTACTTCAAGGCCTGGACATCGGTGAAGCTCTGCATGAGCGCAAGATGTCGGAACTACAAGGCGGCCAGAAAGTGCGCGTGCTCCTGGCGCAAGCGCTTTTCGGCAGCGCCAGCGTGCTGCTCTTAGACGAGCCTACCAATAACCTGGACCTCGATTCCGTCCACTGGCTTCAAAAATACCTGCTGGCTTACACGGGGTGCTTGATCGTCATTTCGCACGACCGGCATTTCCTGAACGAAGTCTGCACGCATACTGCCGACATAGACTACCAGAGCATCATTACGTACACTGGCGCCTATGACGACATGGTGCTGGCCAAAACTCAAATCCGCGCGCGCGTTGAATCAGGTAACGCCCAGCGTGAAAAGAAGATCGCACAGTTGAACGAGTTCATCGCGAGGTTCTCGGCGGGAACCAGATCGGCGCAAACCACCTCGCGCAAGAAAGAAGTGGAGCGGCTGCAAACCTCGGAACTCGCGAAATCGAACATACAGCGTCCCTATATCCGGTTCCAAAACGAACGTCCCTCTGGACGGCATCCCCTGGAAGTGAAAGGGCTCTCGAAGTCGTATGACAACCAGACTGTGATTCGGAATTTCACAGCGTCAATCGCGCGCGGCGAAAAAATCGCCTTGCTGGGCCGCAATGGGTCGGGGAAGACGACGATGTTAAAGTCACTGCTCAGCAATGCAACGGGATTCGTGGATGCGGCGGACCGGGACTTTCCTATCGACGGCGGCGTGGTGACGTGGGGTCATGAGGTGGCGGTAGGTTATTTTTCGCAGGATCACAAAGAGTCCATTCAGCCGGGCGCCACGCTGTTGGAATGGCTGCACGAATTCGACACCATGGCTTCTCAGCAGGAGCTGCGCGGCCTGCTGGGCCAGATGTTATTCAGTGGAGAGGACGCCACCAAGCGCACCGAAAATCTATCGGGAGGAGAAGCGGCGCGTCTCATTTTCTGCCGCTTGATGCTGCAGAAACCGAATTTCCTGCTGTTGGACGAGCCAACCAATCACTTGGATCTGGAAGCAATCAACGCGCTGAACATTGCGCTTCAGAAGTACGACGGAACCGTCTTGCTGGTCACGCACGACCACGACGTGGTGGACGAAGTGGCCACTCGCATCTGGCATTTCGAGAACCGCGAAATTGAAGACTTCAAGGGCCCTTACGCCGATTATGTGGCGGAAAGGGAAGCCACCGCAGTTTAGAAGCCTGCTGCTCGGGGTGGCTGATAGCCGGCGAATAGTTAAACCAAACATGCATCGCAGTACTGAGACCGGTCACTTTTGAGCGCTCAACGGATGATCCACATAGTAAGTGATCCCGGAGTACTGCATTTCCTCCCAGGTCTGGTCGCCCCAGTGCACTTCGGTTTTTGGATCGGGGTTGGATGGGTTATTCACTGAATTGTCGTAGTGGGCCGTAGCCTCAAGGCGCGACCCTTTCGGCACCGCGAGCGGAGTGGTGAAAACGTAATAAGTCTGCCAGTTGAAATCGTATTTCGGAACCGCCAGTACAACTTCGGAACGGCCGTCGGGATAAATCAGCCGGTACTCCCAGCTCTTGCCGCGCAAGTGAGTATGCGGGAACAATGCCGTGATGTGCGAGTCCTGTGTGAACTCGATGGCTGAATCCACTGCCTGGTTGTCAGCGCCCGGGGGAAGCCGCAAGAGGAGGTTGACGAACGCGCTGTTGTGTATCTCCTGCTTCGGCGCCTCCTTGGCGAAGATCATGCCGACGCTGCTCTGATCCGTGGCTTCCTTGCCGTTGGCCGTGTAGTGCACCTGGAAGAGTAACTGAGAGCCCGCTGGTATCCGGATAGCCTGACCTGGTTCGAAGGTCATCGCGTTAGTGCCGGGTGCGGTGGTGGCAATGAGCGTGCCCGGGAATTGAGTTTGGGAAGCGTTCGGATCGCTGGAAGAGGGCATTTTCGGCACAACCGGCATGAACGCCGCGGCGGAGGGCGGCCCCCCTTTCTGGCGAATGAACACCAAGACGTGATGGACGACGCTCGGAGTGCCCGGCCGGACCTCGATGGCTTGCACCCACTTGTCTTCCGTGAAATTCGTCGGAATAGTGAAATACTGATAAGCAATCGTGCCGCTGGCAGTTAGCTTGAAAGGCTTCGTCATGCTGAGCACCACGTCCGGATTGCCGATCTCCCAACCTTCGGTGAACTTCGGCAGAGGCGGCAGGTCCTTCGGGTCGCCTTGCGGCGCGCCGGTATCCGTCCAGTGGATGAGCGTGTTCTTTTCCAGGTCGGTCAAGCGGCGATCGTTCGAGAACGTACCCCGCGGCTGAACGGCATGCCAGGGAGGCATCTGCCCCAGTGACACTTTTTCACGAATGGACTTGGCCCAGGGCCGCGCTTGTTCGTAAGTGAGCAACGACATCGGCGCGATCTCGCCCGTGCGATGGCAGCTCGCGCAATGTTTATAGAGAATAGGCGCGACGTCTTTCGTAAATGTCGGCGGAGCAGAGGAAGCCGGCTCGCCTGACCAAATAACACTCGCAGCCAAAAATGTTGCGCAAACCACTCCAATAAGCGATCGATTCATACTGTTTTGACTCTGCCGTTTAATTTAACATAAGGCATGCGCTGTTCTTGCTCATGAGGGTAGGGCCAGAATTCCATCTCGCTTCGCCGGACGCCGCTTGAAAAATCGGCTTCTCATCGCGTGCCTGCGTCTCGCTGGTGCATGCCAACTTGTGGCTCGCGTGGTTGGCCCAAATCCACGCGTCGGGCGTCATCCGGTAACTGATCCTGATTCGGGTGCCAGATTTGAGGGGGCATGACTCCATTCCTCGGCGAGCATGGCGTACAAAAAACTGCTCTTCCACACTCCGTGGATCTTGAGGTTCTTGAGGAGGAACCCCTCCTTTCTCATGCCTACCTTCTCCATCACCCGCGCCGACGCAGGATTCTCCGGAAGACACGTGGCCCAAATTCGATGGACACCTTTCAGGATGACCACGCCGCAGAGCTCTGATAGATCGCCCCGGTAGCCAAGTGATTGAATCAGGTGGTGAGCGCGGTAGGAATCGAACCTACAACCTAGTGATTAAGAGTCAGATTTTTGCTCATCCTCGGACATCCTTCCGCCTAACTCATTCACTTCAGTAGACTATAATCACTGACACTCTGCTATCCTTGGACCTACCGGGCCATTTTGAGATAAGCAGTACAGCCCGGAGTACAGCCCGGCCATAAAAGGAGCGAATTTCATGCCCGTGATAGCGATCGGAAAACGGATTGAATCCGAACCCTCGGGGCAGCCATCAGGAAAGCCTGCATCACCTGCCAGGAAGTCTCTCAAGGCTAACCAGAAGTCACTGGACGACGTACCGCTCGCTAGTGGTACATGGCAAGTGGAAGGCGTGCAAGGCTTGTATCTCCGCGCCCGTGCGAAATCCAAATCCTTTTTCCTCCAGCGCCGTGTGAATGGCGAATTGCTGAATAGGACTATCGGTGAGATGTCGATGAAGGACGCCAAGGAGAAAGCTAGCAACATTTGGCCGAGCATGAAACAGCAGAGGTCCGCGACTGTTCACGTGACCTTCGCCCAAGCCTTTGAAAGCTACATGGAGCAAGCCGACCTAGCCGAAGCGACGATCAAAAATTACCGGATCAACTTCAGTACCCATCTCAAGGAATGGCACGATCGGCCCGTGAGCGACATCGGCACCCAGCGGGAAGATCTGCGCTTCTTCCATCAGCGCCTACGAAAGAATCATCGCGACTCGATCGCCAACCAGGTGCGGCGTCTTCTGTCCACCATCTACAACTATCACCGCGACGGATCGAACGATGACACGCTGCCGGCGTTTCCTAAGAAAGCCGTACCTCTGTTTTCGATCCCTGCACGTGATTGGGCATTCGATGACGATCAACTCCGCGTATGGTGGCACACGACCGTAGAGACCAAGGATGGCAAGGTCGAGCAGGGAGTCAAGACACTCTCTTTAGTGAAGCGCCTATATTGGCTTACGTCTTTGTTTACCGGAGCACGACCCCGGAGTATCGAGAATCTGAAATGGACCGACATCGACTTCGATAAACGCACGATCCGTTTCCGCGTCACGAAGGGCGAGCGGCCCTATACGGTCCCTATGGCCGACGCACTTCATCGCATCCTAGCCGCCTATCGGGACAGCGACAGCAGACCGCCTTCCGAGTGGGCGTTTCCTTCGGATCGAAACACGTCCGGGCATCTCATCGATGTCAAGAACGAGAAGGAAGGCGTAGACGCAAAATACCACCTCCGCCATACCTTCAAGACCAGACTCACCGGGCTTGGGTACAGCAACGAGCAGGGCAAGTTGCTAATGGGGCATTCCCTCGGCGGCGACGTTGCCACCGGCTATATCACCGCACCCCTGCTCATTGAATCGTTACGACCAGTCGCGAACGCTGTCGCCGACCACTACCTCTCAGTCGTTCCCGAGATTCGGACGATCTGACCGGCGTCGCCGCCACAACCCCGATAACTTTTTTCTTCGCCTCTCCTTCGGCTACTGAATTACGCGAAAATCAATAAATACGGCCACTATCTTTTTACTGACACCTTGTAAATAGCAAATAACAAAGGACTTATCGGTTGACACGTCGCGGCTCTTCCTGTAGATTCGATGCATGGCGACACAGGCAGAGGCACAGGTAGCACCCCCCAGAACAACGGACCAGCGTCGGGGACAATGGGTCTCCGAGCGGATCTTCGAGAAAATAACCGGAATTTCGCGGCAAACTCTCACCAATTGGCGGTATAAGGATCGCAAACAGAAGCGCGCGACAGCCCCTCCCGGTTTCCCCGAATACCGGCTGTTTGGGCGCACAGTGCGCTACTGGGTGGGCGAAGAGCTTGCAGGAAGAACAGTGATCGAGGAAATAGCGGAACGGCTGAAGGAAGAGCGGTTGTCGCTAGAGTCCGCCTGAAAAAACGGAAGGCGTCGCAGCCCTTCACCGCCGCGACGCCCGATATTAACACTCTATGCCTGATGCCAGTTTACCAAGATCGTTCGAGCGACAGCGCAGGCCGCGCCTGTCGATGCGGGTCGGATCGAGGTAATGGGTTATGAAAAAGACTAAGCACACCGGACGGACGAAAGGTGGGTTGACCGTCTCGGCTTTCGCCAGAAAGAACGATGTCTCGCAACCGGCGATTTCAAAAGCGGTGAAGGCGGGCCGACTGCCTTTAGACGAAAACGGCAAGCTAGGGCGGGAAGCGCAACGGGCTTGGGACGCATCGCGACAAACACGCAGTACGCACTCTGGCAAGCTGGTCGAAATCGCCGAACTGAAACGGCTGCGAGAGCAGGTCCGGCTCAAGCGCGAAATGTTGGAGCTTGCTGAGAAGGAACAGCGCATGGTGGACGCCGCCGAAGTCGATGCGGAGTTGGGGACCCGCTTTCTACAATTCCGGGATGGATTGCGCCGCTTACCTGCCGCCCTATCGCCACGCCTCGAAGGGCGCAACGTCGAGACGATCCGGGCGACGCTGGCGACTGAGATCGACGCCACCTTAACCGAACTCTCGAAGCTCCGCATCTCGAAACTGAAAGGGCAGGGACGACGTGCAAGGTAGGCTGAGTCCTGTAAACCGCGCGACCGCATTGCTCGCGCCGCCCGAGCGGTTGACTGTATCTCAATGGGCGGATCAGCGCCGGTATCTTAGCCGGGAGTCGAGCGCGACGCCGGGACGCTGGCGCACGTTGGCTTTCCAACGGGACGTGCTCGACTCTTTCAGCGACCCAACCGTCCGCATGATCGTGCTCCAGACCTCCACCCAGATGGTAAAGAGCGAGTTCATTCTGAACTGCATCGGCTTCGTGATGGACGTGGACCCCGGCTCGGTCCTGGTGATTCAGCCGAGAGAGATCGACGCCGAGACCTTCGCCCGCGAACGCCTGCTCCCGATGTTGCGCGACTGCCCTACGCTCAAGGAAAAATCCGCATACACCACTAACACCGACCTCCTCCTACACCGCCGCTTTCCTGGTGGATATATCGCCCTGGTCGCTGCCGGATCAGCTGCGAACCTGAAAGCACGTCCGGTACGTTATCTGCTTGCCGATGAGATCGACAGTTTCCCCTACAGCGCTAGTGGTGAAGGCGACCCGATCGACCTTGCCGTCCGGCGCGTTGCGACCTACCCGGACTCTAAGATCGTGCTCGCCTCCTCTCCCACGATAGACGGTGAGTCTCGGATCGCGAAAGCCTTCGCCGAATCGGATCAGCGTAAGTATCTAGTGCCGTGTCCAGGTTGTGGACTCTTTCAACCCCTGGTCTGGTCACAGGTGAAGTTTGCAGAACACGGCAGCGACCGCGAACGCTCCCACACCGCACTGTATGAGTGTGAGCACTGCCGCGCCCGCTGGAACGATCGCGAACGCCGCGCTGCCGTCGAGTCGGGCAGCTGGGAACCAACCGCGCCTTTCCACGGCACTCGCGGATTCCACCTGAACGAACTCGCCTCCCCTTGGCGCAACCTCTCCAGCATCGTGCTCGATTTCCTGGAAAAAAAGCGGCGTGGCCCCCACTCCCTGCAAACCTTCATTAACACCGTGCTTGCCGAAGTTTGGACCGCGCAAGGCGAGCGGCCCGAATCAAGCGAGCTATACGAACGCCGTGAATCTTACCCGATCGGCACGGTACCGCGCGGTCCGCTGTTCCTTACCGCTGGCGTAGATGTGCAAGTCGATCGGCTCGAATACGAGATTGTGGGATGGGGGCGCAACCGCGAATCCTGGTCTGTCATCTACGACTCGATCCCCGGCAACCCGGCTGACCGCAGTCCTACAGGACCTTGGACCGCTCTCGACGCCGTACTCAAGAAACGCTGGCCCGTCGAGAGTGGCGGATGGATGGAGATCCTAAGCATGGGCATCGACTCGGGCAACCAACCGACGCCTATATACGACTTCTGCCGCCGTCACCACCAACCCGTATCGAGTGCGGCCGGCGTCCGATGCGGGAGTTACGGCACAGTGTTCGCATTGAAGGGAACACCCTCCGCCGACAAACTGATCTCCAATCGGTCGGACGTAGACATCGCCCGGCGCGAGCGCGGCGGCGTGATCGTCTACTCTGTCGGCACGCATTTCGCGAAAGAGGATTTGTACGCGACGTTGAAGCTCTTCCCCGGCTCCATCGGTTACGCGCATTTCCCCAGCTACGATGCGAACTACTTCCGCAGTCTGACCTCCGAGATCCGCGTGGTGCGGCAGAGTGGCGTGGTCGAATGGGTGAAGACCGCAACGCGAAACGAAGCGCTGGACGCCCGCATATACGCTATGGCTGCCGCCGAGGTCGCGGGCATGAGCAAGTTGCGCGAGTCAGACTGGGTGGGGCTCGAAGCACGCATCCGGGACTCGGCGCACGACATCGGGTCCACGTCAGTGTTACCGGACGGTGGGCCGACCGCGGCGTCCGCCTCTACTCCACTTGCCCGACCTTCGCGTCCGGTTCGAGCCGGATTCCGCCTATGAACATCGCGGTCCAACTCAGAAAGATAAGCCACAAGGCGTTAGAGCTGGCCGATGCGTACGACCGCGAACGCCTGACGGATAAATCTAAGCCTCCCTCCGACCCTGTTCTCTCGATCGCCCGCAATGCGCTTTGGGATACCTGGACCCGTGACCGGGAAGCGCGATTGAAGAGTTCTTGGCAGCCGACGCGAGGTAAGCACAAGCCCTGGACGAAGACCGCGTTCTGTCTCGACAACGGCGTGGACCCCCACGACCTGCGCCGGTTCCTCCGTGGCGAACTCTCGCCCCGTTCGAAAAGAACTCTACGGATTGAACGCGCGCTGAAGCAGAGAGCAGACTTTTCCCTAGGAAACAAAAACGACCTTCCCCTACTCACGGCTAACGTTCGCTGATAAGTTTCAGGTATGCATTCTGAAACCATCGAGGACTTGCAGGCTATCGAAGCAGAATGCCTGCAAAAGTTTCGCGCGAGAGCGAAGAAACTGGCCGCCGCGAATCCGCAAATGAGTCGGGAGAATGTGTTTTGCCGCGCGGTGGAAGCCATGCCACGGACAGCGGGCAGGTACCAGCACGCGAGGGCCTTGCTGCAACTATCCGGCATCCGCGCCCTGCCACTATTCGATTGATCGACATGGCCGCCACCACCACTAGGACGCGCGAGTTCACTACCCAAGCCGGAAACCAACCGGAGCTGGAGAAGCTACGCCGCGACGTGGCCGTTTTGAAAGTCCAATTGGCGTGCGTCATGCATCGGTTGCGACATCTCGAAGGCGAACGGCAAGAGAGGCTCCGGGCGTGACCGCAACCGAACAAAGGCAACTGCGCGAGATCGCAGCCGCGATCCGAAAAGGCGATTACACTTTGCTCCGAGGGAACGGCGAGCGGCTAGTATTCCAGGCGGCCCGAGAAGTGGGCACCACAGCGCCCGCGCTCATTCGCTTATGGGCATCGGGCGCGACTACCGAGGCCAAGCGAACCACCGTCACCGTCACGATCGATGATGACCCCGACCGCGACAGCGACCGCGACGATCAGCTGCCTTGTGATGAAGAGGACCCCGATAGTGATTGTCCAACCGATGACGATGACGAAAGTCAAGAAGGAGAACTCACCGATGACGAAGACAACGGGACGGCGCCAGGCGACGACGCCGATGATACCTACTGACACACTGCCTGAGCCGTTGGCCGATGCGCTCGCGGAAGCCGAGCAGTTGCTCCAGGAGCGCGGCGACGCGTTGGCCGTGCTTACCAAAAGTCACGCGGAGATCCCGCGTTTACTTACGCAACGGCTCGACCTACAGAGCGAACTCGGCGCGGCTGAAATGGCGGGACAGGATTCCACTTCACGACGGAAACGGCTCAGCGACATCGAGACCGCTTTGAACACTCAGCGGCGGATGCGCTCCGCTTCCATCGAACAATTGGTCCGGCAAGAGGACAATCTAGACATCGCCCGCGCCGCCGTCGAGAGCGCGCAAGGACCGTTCAATTCCCGGATCGCGGCAGACCTTCAGGCCCGCTACTCCCAAGCCGTGAGGACTATGCAGCAGTTGTGGGCCGAAGCCGATCAGACCGGCGCGGCGCTCGGGACTGAGATCGACCTTCCTTTGCCCGTCCGGGTGGTTGCCCCCGAGTGCGGTTCGTACCCATGGTCTTTCGTGGACGCTCTCGAAGTTAAGATCACTAGAGACGAAGGAGCGCCCGCCGCCGTCGAGATCGACCCGTCTGTTACCCGCCTTGCCAGCGTCCGAGCTGGACTCGCGCAAGGTCTCAATCACTGCTCGGGCTTGCGTGCAAGCAAGCGGCTCGAACAGCGCTCCTCGCCACAGACGCAAAGACCTTTCGACGCGAATGGAGTGTTTGAAGTCTGCCGACCGTTCATCAACCAGGTCGATGGACTCGCGCACGCGGCCGGTACCTTGGTCGATCAGTCGATCGTGACATTAGCCAGTCTGCAACGCGGCATTGTCGCCAAAAACCTCAGGCTCGTGACCGCAGGCGCGGCGGGTGCAGCGGCTTGAACAGGTTTTCCGCTCGCCGTTGCGGGCCGGGCGGAAAAGCCAGTTGGCGGCTATCATGTCGGGGTCCGCTGCTGGTGTGCTGCCCGGCGCGGTCTCTCCTTTCCCGCGCCGGGCGATTTTTTTGAAGGGAGGTAGGGAGTAGTGAACGATCAGGAACTCGATCAACTCGACGTGCTGGAGAAATACCGGCGGCTAGGTCAGCTTCGAGCATATAGGCGTGGTGCGGTCCGTGGCGTCTTCGCTGGCTTCGCTGCCAGTCCAACTAACGGCCACCACGCTAGGGAGCAGGAACAGTTACGGCGGCGGCTGGCCGAAGCATCCGGGGTCAGTGTACCGGACACTCGCGTACCTTCCGACCGCGACCGCATGGTCGAACTGGAGCGGCGGGAGTTCCTAAAGCTGGCTGCACAGTATCACCGCTCTAGACTCTAGAGGGAACACATGCGCCGATCACTCGCCCGACTGTTGATAAAGCTCGCGGCCCGACTGCTGGCAAGTTTACCTGACGACTGCGAGGCGGCGCGGAAGCAATACATTACCGATACCGCCCGGCTCGCCGGATGGCCGCGAGAGGCAGCACGTGAGACGGCGGCGGTACTCGTCGCGCACGGCGTCACGCGCCACGAGGCGGACGTAATGTTCCGCGAAGCGATTGCCCGACCGCCATGCTAGGCCCCGGCCCCGGTTTCAACGATAGCCTTTCAACTCGCCTCACCTATGCGCAGCGCCGCGCCCGTTATAAACGTGGCGCTATGAAAGCGAGGGCCACGAATCGCCAAAGAATCAAAGAGCGAGCCGAGCAATCGACCGCGCCGTCGGCGCCCGCACCCCCTACCCCGCGTCAAGTACTTGATCCGCTCAGTAGTCCAGCCGAGCACCTGGTTCAGTTGCAACTCGCTCAGGCCCGCCGCGATGAGGCCGCTTGGCGGGAACGGACCGACGCGGCGATAAAGCGTGAGCGCGAATTTTATCAGAAGTTCGGGACTGAGCCGAAACGGATTCCGCGACGATGGCGGCAGCTTCCGTCGGCTCGGGAAGTGGCCACCAACTTAAAGGCGTATACTTACGGCTGAAAAGCGCCACATTGAAATCCCTCATTTTAGTCATCGTCAGCGCGTGTGCCTGTCTTGCGCAGGCTCCCTCGATCAGCAACGTCACCAACGCAGCAATCCCTTCTCTGGACCAACTCCCCGGTTATGCCGGCTTCGCGCCCGGAAGCCTAGCAACGATCTGGGGCAGCAATCTGGCAGATAGTGCAGTCTCGACGGCTCCTCCGTGGCCGAGCGTTCTTGGCGGGGTCGAAGTCCACATCGTAATCGGTATCTATACCCCGTGTGCGAGTGCGAATCCGCCAACGACTTTGCCTTGCGAGATTCCCGTAAACCTGCTCTATGTAAGTCCGACTCAGATCAACTTCGTTGTACCTGATATCTCGGTCGCAGCTTACGGTCAACTGAGCGTCGGGGTTGTGCTAATTCGCGACGGACAGAGATTCGGCACTTTTGGTTGCATCGACCAGCATTGCCTTGGTGGGCCAGGCCTATTTGGTATAGTCGGCGGCGGTAGCGAAAATACCATCAACAGCGCGATCATCTTCATCGCAGGGTACGATTGTCTGTTTTCCCTGAGCCTGATGTACCCGTCAGATTGTGGCTTTTCGTGGTACCTCGGTGTCGGCCAAGCGAGATCGTGGATAGGGGCAGTCACAGACTCATCCGGTACCTTAATCACGAGCGAGAATCCGGTGCATGAGGGTCAGCTCGTTACCTTGTGGATGACCGGCCTTACGGGATTAACTCAAAACCCTACAACCGGGTTGCTAGAGCAGGCAAGCCCTAGCGGAGTGAGTTTCGGCGTGCTTCAATATGGAGTGTTCAACACCCTAAGGCAGACTCCGATCTGGGCCGGACAGTCGCCGCAGTACGTTGGACTGGATCAGGTCAACGTCGCTTTCCCTTTCCCGGCTTGTGCAAACCAAGTTAAGGCAACCGCAGAAAAGCGCTACGACGCGTACTTGGCATATGAAATTGTAAGCGTGTCGGGAGGTACTGAGATGATCTACATTCCTTTCTAGTGAGGCCCGGCGATTTGGACTGCAAGCAGTGAACCCGACAAAATTGTCCTCTAGGACCTGGGCACGGCCGACCGGCTTTGGCATTTTCGCCCCCCTGGGGTCCGGCTGCAAGAACGCCTGCTGACCCGTCCAGCGATCCGATGAGTCTCGGGTGTACGCTGGGAGTCGAAAGCAGACTCTTAAAGTGTGGCAACCGGATTACAGCGCAGCTCGCCAAGCGGTCAACGCCATGCGCGAAGGCCTCTTGCACACGTACCCTATCGGACGCGCGAATCCCCATGTCACGCGCGAGATCGGACTCCACCTTGACACTTTGCGCGATAATGCCCCGGAGTATTCCGGGCCGATCATCAGCTCGCTTTCACGCTGGACCGCGATCTTGTTCAGCGCGAGAAAGCATCGGCAATATGGGACCGTCCCCAGTGGTGGCGACGGCTATCAGAGGGTAAGGGACTTTATGCTTTCGGACCTCATGGTGCTCGACGACCATATCCGTCAGGCGTCTGAGCCATCCGGCAAGAAAGAACCCAAAAAACCGGAATGAGGCCACCGACCAAGTTAGTACAGCCCAAAGTACAGCCCGTCCACCCCTTTACTTCCCGCTAACCTATTGAATCGGGTGGTGAGCGCGGTAGGAATCGAACCTACAACCTAGTGATTAAGAGTCACTTGCTCTGCCAATTGAGCTACGCGCCCGTTCGTTTTGGTTGGAAAACTGAACTGAAGGTCTCTCCGATTGTA
>CABEDY010000358.1_pt1 | contig 19881 bp, 15 predicted proteins | sample 3423171 | NCBI WGS metagenome assembly CABEDY01 (sample SAMEA5534333, study PRJEB31848) | metagenome | biome: tundra; feature: field; material: soil | place: USA | collected 2013-05 | depth 0.15 m | reverse complement strand
ATCAGCCGATCGCGGTCCCGTTGCGTCATGAGAAGTGTTCCTGATTCCACCTCCCCAGCCTGACCTCGTCAATAGGACATTTCTACTTTGCGCAATTAGGACATTATCATTTTGCGCCGACACAACGTTGCGCGCTGGTGGACAACCTGGACCCTGTTTGCTAAAGTATTAGAAGCGCTCAACGCTAAAGTTTAAAACTCAGTGGGAGGCAGGGGCCGCTTCAGGTGCGCTTCTGCCGTCTGCACCAATGAGGATACATGCCAAAACAAGGTAAGAAGTTTCTCGCTGCGGCCAAACAGGTAGAACATCGGCCCTATAATCTGAACGATGCGGTCCCGCTGGTTCAGAAGATCAAGTTCGCCAAGTTCGACGAAACTGTTGAATTGCACTTGCGCCTGGGCGTGGATCCCAAGCACGCTGACCAGATGGTCCGCGGCACTGTGGTTCTGCCAAACGGTCTCGGCAAATCCAAGAAGGTGTTGGTCATCGCTTCCGGCGACAAGCTGAAGGAGGCTGAGGCGGCCGGCGCTGACTACGTGGGCGGCGAAGACATGGTGGCCAAAATCCAGGGCGAGGGTTGGACCGATTTCGACGCCGTGATTGCTACTCCGGACATGATGCGATCCGTTGGTAAACTCGGCAAAGTCCTCGGCCCGCGCGGCCTGATGCCCAATCCGAAGACCGGCACGGTGACGCAGGACGTGGCTAACGCAGTGAAGGAAGTGAAGGCCGGTAAGGTGGAGTTTCGCGTGGACAAAACCGGCGTGATTCACGTTCCGGTGGGCAAGGTCAATTTCGAGACGCCCAAACTGATCGAAAACGCCTCCAGCCTGATCCAGGCTGTAATCAAAGCCAAACCGGCGGCGGCGAAAGGGAAATACGTCAAGAGCGTCACCATCTGCTCCACCATGGGGCCGGGCGTCCACTTGGATGTGACGGTATTCAACGCGAAGCAACTGTGACGGAGAATCGATCATGAAAAAGAAATCCGACAAGCAGAAAGACCTGGACGCGCTCAAGAAAGACTTCGAGAAAGCGCGGAACATTTTTGTCACCGGTTTCGAGAAGCTCACCGTGCAGCAGGATTTCGAGCTGCGCAAGACCATCCGTGGAGCAGGTGGCAATTACAAGGTCATCAAGAACAACCTGGCCGAGAAGGCAGCCGAGGGTACGCCGGCGGAAGAAATTCTGCGCGACCTGGCCGGCATGACGTCGCTGGCTTACACTGTCAAAGATCCCGTGGCGCTCGCCAAGGCGCTCACGGGTTACGCCAAGGCGAACCCGACGTTTACGTTCAAAGCGGGCATGGTGGAAGGCCGGGTGATCGACGTGAAGTCGATCCAGCAGCTAGCTGCGCTGCCGGCGCGGGAAGAGATTTTGGCTAAAGTTTTGTTTCTCATTCAGGCGCCAGCGCAGCGTTTGGTCACCGTCCTCAGCGGCGTGGGCCGCAATCTGGCGGTGGTAGTTGACCAGGGAGTCAAGGAAAGCAAGTTCTCACAATAAGGGAGTCGAAGAAGACAATGGCGGACATTAATGGAATTGCAGAACAGATTCAAGGGCTGACCCTGCTTGAGGCAGCCCAACTCGTGAAGCTGCTGGAGGAGAAGCTGGGCGTGTCGGCAGCGGCGGCATCAGTTGCGGCTGCTCCGGCCGGCGGCGGGGCGGCGGCTGCACCGGCGGTCGAGGAGAAGACCGAATTCAACGTGATCCTGACAGCGGTTGGGGCCAACAAGATCAACGTCATCAAGGCTGTCCGCGAGGTCACCAACTTGGGCCTCAAAGAAGCCAAGGACCTGGTGGATGGCGCTCCGAAGCCGATCAAAGAAGGCGTCAATAAGGATGAAGCCGAGGCCATCAAGAAGAAGTTCACCGATGCAGGGGCAACGGTAGAAGTGAAATAAAGTCAGCGCTTTGCGCTGGCTGGCGGCAAGGAGTTAAGTGGTGGGGGCAGGGCTCGGGGCACCGGGCTCGCCATCCCGCCGCTTCTCCTTTTGCGGGTCGATTTGACGGAGTCGAATTGATTTGCTAGAGTGAAATAGATACAGGCCGGAGACCGACCCGGATTCTTGCTCTTGTGAACCTCACATCCTGCGCATATGGTGTGCCATTCGTCAGAATGGGCACAGGGCTTTGCCATGCTCACTTTTTTGCCGCACCCGGCGTGTATGGCGACGGTCTTTCCGGTTTTAGACGTTTCATGTTATCCCGCTGCTCACGTATTTCCGTCCTCCCTTTGGCCTCTAACACGGGACTCGGCGGCGCGTGCGCCAGTTGAAACAGGGTAGTGGAACGAGCGGCGTTTTATTCTGCGATTGATTTCGGAGCCCATCGGCGGTAGGAGCGAAAATGGAAAATCTGGCAAGAGGAGCAACGCGCGAACGAGTTGATTTCTCTCGAATCAAGACCTCGATCCCCATCCCAAATCTGATCGAGGTTCAGAAGAAATCTTATGAGCGATTTCTGCAAATGGACCTGCTGCCCGGAGAGCGGGAAGATACCGGGTTGCAAAGTGTCTTCAATTCGGTGTTTCCCATCTCCGACTTCCGGGGTTTGAGCCAGCTTGAGTTCGTCGATTACGCCATCGGCAATTGGGAATGCAAGTGCGGAAACTTGAAGGGGCTGCATCACCTGCGTTCCACCTGCCGCAATCCCAGTTGCGGCGCTACCATCCGTACCGATCCATTCCATGTCGGCGATGTGCTATGCCACCGCTGCGGAACCTTCAACAAGAACATCGTTACTTTCTGCAACCGCTGCGGCGACCCGGTGGGATTGCAGTTGAAGTACGACGTGGCCGAGTGCGAAGAGCGCGGCATGACTTACGCCGCACCGCTCAAAGTCACCATCCGCCTGACCGTGTTCGACAAAGATCCTGAGACCGGGGTCAAAACCGTTCGCGACATCAAGGAACAGGAAGTGTTCTTCGGCGAAATTCCGCTGATGACCGAGAACGGAACCTTCATCATCAACGGCACCGAGCGCGTCATTGTTTCGCAGTTGCATCGATCTCCAGGAGTCTTCTTTGAGCGCGTTCCGGCGCAGGGCTACTACCTGGGCAAGATCATTCCCTATCGCGGGAGTTGGGTGGAATTCGAGTACGACAACAAGAGCCTGCTGTACGTCCGCATCGACCGCAAGCGGAAATTCTACGGCACGGTATTTCTGCGCGCTCTCGGGCTGAAAACCGATTCTGAAATTCTCAAAGCGTTCTATAACGTCAGTGAGATTCACATCAAAGACAAGAAGCTGTTCTGGAAGGTCTCCGATAGCCTACTCGGCCTGAAGCTTTCGAAAGCTATCGGCACTCGCAACGAAACCATCGTCCCTCAAGGCCGCAAGATCACCAAGAGCTTGTACGAGGCGGTTCTCAAGGCCAAGATCGAACAGGTGGAAGTGGACCGCACCGATTTGCAAGGCGCTTTCATCGCCGCCGACGTAATCGACATGTCCACCGGCGAAGTTTTGGTGGAAGCCAACCACGAACTGACCAATATCGAAAAGGTGCTAGACAACGGCATCACTTCGTTCGAAGTGTTTTTCCCTGAACGTGACGATGCCGGCAACGTTATTTCGGTCACCTTGAAAAAGGATCCGGTGAAGAGCCAGGGTGACGCGCTGCTCGAGATCTACCGCAAGCTGCGCCCTGGCGATCCGCCGACACTCGATACGGCCACCCAGTTATTCCAGGGCATGTTCTTCGACCCGCGCAAGTACGATTTCTCGCGCGTGGGCCGCATGAAGTTCAACATCAAGTTGTACGACAAGATCGACGAATCGCCGCTCGACAAGCGGACGCTCGATCAGCGGGATTTCATCGACACCATCAAGTACCTGCTGAAACTTCGCCGCGGTATCGGCGCGGTGGATGATATCGATCACCTGGGTAACCGTCGCGTGCGCGCGGTCGGCGAACTGCTCGAGAATCAGTTCCGCATCGGCCTGGTGCGCATGGAGCGCGCCATCAAGGAAAAGATGTCGGTGTACCAGGAAATGTCGACGGCCATGCCGCACGACCTGGTCAACGCCAAGCCTGTCATGGCAGCCATCCGCGAATTTTTCGGATCCAGCCAGCTTTCGCAGTTCATGGATCAGACTAATCCGCTGTCCGAAATTACTCACAAACGCCGTTTGTCGGCGCTTGGACCAGGTGGTCTCTCGCGCGAGAGAGCCGGATTCGAAGTCCGCGACGTGCATCCCACGCACTACGGCCGCATCTGTCCTATCGAGACGCCGGAAGGCCCCAACATCGGTCTCATCTCGTCGCTGTCGTGCTTTGCCCGCATCAACGAGTACGGGTTCATCGAGAGCCCCTACCGGCGAGTAGTAAAGGGCGCGGTGGTGGACGAAATACGAGTTCTCAATCCTGGCGACAGCTCCTACAAAGTTGGCGACGTGATGACGCGCGGTGAAATGGAGAAGGCCAATCGCGACCTCAGCCCCAAGAAGCAGACTATTGAGGTAGAAGCCCACTGCGACTACCTGTCCGCCTGGGAGGAAGACAAATACATCGTCGCTCAGGCCAACATCGAGCTGGACGAAAAGGGCCGGCTCGTCAGCGATCTGGTGAATGCGCGGCAAGCCGGAAACTTCGTGCTGAAGCATCGGGACGAAGTGGAATACATGGACGTAAGTCCCAAGCAGCTTGTGTCGGTGGCCGCCAGCCTGATCCCGTTCCTTGAGAACGACGACGCGAACCGCGCCCTGATGGGATCGAACATGCAACGGCAGGCAGTTCCGCTGTTGCGCGCGGAAACGCCCTACGTCGGCACCGGGATGGAGCACGTGACGGCGCGCGATTCGGGCGCGGTGGTCATCTGCAAGCGCTCCGGTATCGTGGATTCGGTGGATTCCGAACGGATCATCGTGCGAGTGGACGGCAGCGCGCACGAAGGGCAGCTTTCGCGCGAGGTGGGCGCCGACATCTATCAGCTCACTAAATTCAAGCGTTCCAACCAAAACACCTGTATCAGCCAAAAGCCGATCGTTTTCCAGGGCCAGCGGGTGAAAAAGGGCGCCGTGCTGGCCGACGGTCCCTGCACCGATTTGGGCGAATTGGCGCTCGGGCGCAACGTGCTGGTGGCGTTTATGCCCTGGCGCGGCTACAACTTCGAAGACGCGATCGTGGTCTCGGAGAAGCTGGTCAAGGAAGATTACTACACTTCTATTCACATCGAAGAGTTTGAAATCGAAGGCCGCGACACCAAGCTGGGGCCGGAAGAGATCACGCGGGACATTCCCAACATCGCCGAAGGTTTTCTCCGCAATTTGGATGAAAGCGGAATTATCCGTGTCGGCGCCACAGTGAAGCCGGGTGACATCCTGGTGGGTAAGGTGACGCCAAAGGGCGAAACCCAACTGACGCCGGAAGAGAAGCTGCTGCGCGCGATTTTCGGTGAAAAGGCCGGCGACGTCAAGGACGCATCTTTGTATTGCCCGCCCGGTATCGAAGGAACCGTGGTGGACTGCAAGGTTTTCTCGCGCAAAGGCGCGGACCTGGACGAGCGGTCCAAGGCGATTCTGGAAACGCAGGTGGAGCGGCTGCACCGTAACCTTGAGGACGAGAAGCGCATTCTGAACGACGAGCGCGCCAAGCGTCTCACCGATCTGCTGGGCGACAAAGAGTCGCTGGCCGATCTTCATGACGAAAAGACCAACAAGAAGCTGCTCTCCAAGGGCACGCTTCTTACGCGCGACCTGATCGAGAAACTGCGCGCGCGCGACCTCAAGCGCGTCAAGCTGGCCAACAAAGACGTTCGCTTGAACGAGCAGATCGACGAAATCGAGGAAATGACTTCGCGCCAGATCGCCGTGCTCGAGAAAATCACGGACGAAAAGATCGCCAAGCTCCGTAAAGGCGACGAATTACCTCCGGGCGTCATCAAGCTGGTGAAATGCTACATTGCTATGAAGCGCAAGCTTTCGGTGGGCGACAAGATGGCCGGCCGCCACGGGAACAAAGGCGTGATCGCGCGCATCGTTCCTGAAGAGGATATGCCGTATCTGCCCGATGGAAATCCGGTGGAGATTGTTCTGAATCCGCTAGGCGTTCCTTCTCGAATGAATGTGGGCCAGATTCTGGAAACCCACTTGGGATGGGCCGCGCACGCTCTGGGTCTTCATTTTGCAACGCCGGTTTTCGACGGCGCCACTGAAAAAGACATCAAGGCCCAGCTCAAAGCCGCTTCGCTGCCGAGTTCCGGTAAGGTCCAGCTTTGGGATGGTATCTCGGGGCAAGCTTTCGAACAGCCGGTGACGGTGGGCTACATCTACATGCTCAAGTTGTCGCACCTGGTGGACGACAAGATCCACGCCCGGTCAATCGGTCCGTACTCGCTAATTACGCAACAGCCCCTGGGCGGCAAAGCGCAGTTCGGTGGACAACGCTTCGGAGAAATGGAAGTCTGGGCGCTCGAAGCTTATGGCGCCGCTTATGTGTTGCAGGAGTTATTGACCGCCAAGTCCGACGATGTTTACGGACGCGCCAAGATTTACGAAGCAATTGTGAAAGGGGAAGCGGCCGCCGAACCCGGCGTGCCGGAATCCTTCAACGTCCTGATTCGCGAGCTGCAGTCGCTGTGTCTGGACGTCGAGTTAATGAAGAAGCCGCGGGAAACCCTGGAGACAGCGCTCGCGGCCGACTAAGAGTTCTTAGCCGCGGATGAACGCAGATGAACGCGGATTAAAAATATCTGCGTTAATCAGCGTTCATCTGCGGCCTAATAAGGAGAAATAATGTACCGTTCCTCTCCGTACGATAGAGCAAATTTGATCGCCGACTTCGATTCCATCCGGATTTCGCTCGCCTCGCCGGAAAAGATTCGCAGTTGGTCTCATGGGGAAGTAACCAAGCCCGAGACGATCAACTACCGGACCTTCAAGCCGGAGCGCGATGGACTTTTCTGCGCCCGTATTTTCGGTCCCATCGCCGATTGGGAATGTTTGTGCGGCAAGTACAAGCGCATGAAGCATCGCGGCGTGATTTGCGACAAATGCGGCGTGGAAGTAACTTTGTCGCGGGTGCGGCGCGAGCGCCTGGGCCATATCGAACTGGCCAGCCCGTGCTCCCACGTTTGGTTCTTTAAGGGCTTGCCCAGCCGCATCGGTTACTTGCTGGATATTACTCTGCGCGAGCTGGAACGCGTCCTGTATTTCGAAGCATTCGTGATTGTCGATCCAGGCGAAGTAGCCGACCTGCGCCAGAGCGAGGTGATCACAGACGAACGCAAGCGCCAGTTAGACCAGGAGTTCCCTGGAAAGTTCGTGGCGATGATGGGCGCAGAAGGCATCAAAGAGCTGCTCAAGAAGGTCGACATTGAAGGTCTGAGTCTCGATATCCGCGAGCGGATGAAGACCGAAGTATCGCAGCAGAAGAAACTCAAATTCGCCAAGCGCCTGCGCGTTGTGGAAAGCTTCCGCAAGTCCGGAAACAAGCCCGAGTGGATGATTCTGGATGTCATCCCGGTTATCCCGCCGGAACTTCGTCCCCTCGTCCCACTGGATGGCGGCCGTTTCGCAACATCCGATTTGAATGACCTGTATCGCCGCGTCATCAACCGCAATAACCGTCTAAAAAAATTGATCGAGCTGCACGCGCCCGACGTCATCGTTCGAAACGAAAAGCGCATGCTTCAAGAAGCTGTGGACGCGCTGTTCGACAATGGCCGGCGCGGCCGCGTCCTGCGCGGCGCCAACAACCGCCCGCTCAAATCGCTTTCCGACACTCTCAAGGGCAAGCAGGGCCGCTTCCGCCAGAACCTGCTGGGCAAGCGCGTCGACTATTCCGGACGCTCCGTGATCGTGGTCGGTCCCGAGCTGCGGTTGAACCAGTGCGGTTTGCCGAAGAAGATGGCGCTCGAGCTGTTCAAGCCGTTCATCTATCATCGGCTGGAGCAGCGCGGCCACTGCACCACCATCAAGCAAGCCAAGGAACTGGTGGAGCAGCAGGACCCCGTGGTGTGGGACATTCTCGAAGAAGTTATCAAGGACCATCCCATTTTGCTGAACCGCGCTCCCACTCTGCACCGGTTGGGCATTCAGGCTTTCGAGCCCGTACTGGTGGAAGGCAAAGCCATCAAGCTGCATCCGCTCACCTGCACGGCATTCAACGCGGACTTTGATGGCGACCAGATGGCCGTCCACATTCCGCTATCGCCGGAGGCTCAAATCGAAGCTTCAACGCTGATGTTGTCGTCGAACAATATTCTTTCGCCGGCGCACGGCGCGCCTATCGCGGTGCCTACCCAGGACATGGTGCTGGGCTTGTATTACCTCACCAAAGCTCGTCCCGGCACCAAGGGCGAAGGACGCACCTTCGCTTCCACGGACGACGTCCTGATTGCGCTCGAAATGGGTGAAGTGGAAACTCTCACGCCCATCAAGCTGCGCTTCACAGGCAAAGTGATCGACCTGATCAAGGCCTTCGACAATCAGAACGTCCTCCACACCGAGCCGATCGAATTCATCAAGCAGTACATGGAAACGACGGTCGGCCGGGTTATCCTGAACGACGTTCTTCCGGATGAAATGCCGTTCATCAACGGCCTGCTAAAGAAGAAGGGGCTCACGCAACTGGTGCAGCACTGCTATCTGAAGTTCGGCCTGCAGATCACAGTAACGATGCTGGACGAGGTTAAGAAGCTGGGCTTCCTGTACGCCACGCGTGCGGGAATTTCCATCGGCATTGACGACATGGTGGTGCCCGAAGAGAAGGCCAAGCTGGTAAAGAACGCCGAGAAGGCCGTCATCGAAGTTACCCAGCAATATCAGGAAGGCGCTATTACGCAAGGTGAGCGCTACAACAAGATCATCGAAATCTGGTCCAAGGTCACCGAACGCGTGGCCGAGGAAATGTTCAAGACCATGGAGGAGGACGACCGCACCGGCCGTTACCTGAATCCCATTTACATCATGGCCGATTCCGGCGCCCGCGGATCGAAGCAGCAGATCCGCCAGCTCTCCGGTATGCGCGGCCTGATGGCCAAGCCGTCTGGTGAAATCATCGAGACCCCCATCACGGCGAACTTCCGCGAAGGTCTCAATGTCTTGCAGTACTTCATTTCAACGCACGGCGCCCGCAAGGGTTTGGCCGATACCGCGTTGAAGACGGCCGATTCCGGTTATCTCACCCGCCGCCTCTGCGACGTGGCGCAGGACGTGATCGTCACAAAGGACGATTGCGGTACCGGCGATGGCATTTACGTAGAGCCGATCATCGAGTCGGGCGAAATCATCGAGCCATTGCGCGATCGCATTGTCGGCCGCGTCGCTCTCGAAGATCAGTTCGACTATGAAGGCAACCTGATCGTCGGTCTCAACCAGGAAATCACGGAAGACCTGGCCGCCGCGATTCAGGCCGCCGGTATCGAACGCGTCAAGATTCGTTCGGTGCTGACCTGCGAATCGAAGCGCGGCGTCTGCCAGCTCTGCTACGGACGCAACCTGGCCACCGGCCGCATGGTGGAACGCGGCGAAGCTGTGGGAATTATTTCCGCGCAGTCCATCGGCGAACCCGGAACCCAGCTCACCATGCGTACCTTCCACGTGGGTGGAACGGCAACCGGTTCGAGCGAACAATCCAAGCAGGACGCAAAGTCGGACGGTTACGTGAAATTCCTGAGCGTTACGACAGTGAAGAACGCCAAGGGCGAGCTGATTGCGATGAACCGCAACGGCATCCTGGCCATCATCGACGAGAAGGGGCGCGAAAAGGAACGTTACCCGGTAGTGTATGGTGCGAAGATTCTATTTGCGGACGGCGCCAAAGTCACGACCAACGCCATCCTGCTGGAATGGGATCCGTACACCTTCTCGATTCTGACCGAGGTAAGCGGCAAGGTCCATTTTAAAGACCTGGGTGAGGGCGTCACCCTGCAGGAGCAGGTGGACGAAATCACCGGTATGTCGCAATGGGTGGTGACGGATTCGCCGGATGAAAAGCGCATCCCCACCGTCATTGTGCGGCCGGAAGGCGGCGCACGATCGGAAGAAAAGCGCTATCTGATGCCCACCCACGCGCATCTGATGGTGAATCACGAAGAAATGGTCCACGCCGGCGACGTGCTCGCCAAGATTCCGCGTGCGACCACTAAGACCAAGGACATCACCGGCGGTCTGCCGCGCGTGGTGGAGCTGTTCGAAGCGCGCAAACCGCGTGAGACGGCCATCATCGCCGAGATCAACGGTGTCATCAAGTACGGCGAAGTCGCCAAGGGTATGCGTAAGATTTCCATCACCGCTGACGACGGGGAACAGAAAGAATATTCCATCCCGCGCGGCGTTCACATCAACGTGCAGGAGGGCGAGCGGGTGAAAGCGGGCGACCCATTGATGGATGGTCCGCGCAATCCGCACGACATCCTGGCCGTGCTGGGCGAAAAGGAACTGCAGAAATACCTGGTGAACGAGATCCAGGAAGTCTATCGTCTGCAGGGCGTCAATATCAACGACAAGCACCTGGAAGTGATCTCGCGTCAGATGATGCGCTGGGTGAAGGTGGACGATATCGGCGACACCGAGTTCCTGCCTGAAGAGGTGGTGGACAAGTTCAAGTTCCGCGAAGAGAATAATCGCGTGGAGGAAGCGGGCGGAAAGCCGGCCGGTGGTAAACCGGTGCTGCTTGGAATCACCAAGGCATCGCTATCGACCGACTCGTTCATTTCAGCGGCGTCCTTCCAGGAGACCACGCGCGTGTTGACCGAAGCCGCCATCAACGGCAAGGTGGACTATCTGCGCGGCCTCAAGGAAAACGTCATCATGGGGCGGCTGATCCCGGCCGGAACCGGCATGGAATACTACCGCAACGTGAAGATCGCGGGCGAAGACGTGGTGGAAGAAGAGCCCATCGCGGAAGAAGTATCGCTCACCGGCGACCTGGGCGGCTACGAAGACGAAGCCCGCACAGTCTATACCGGCGGCCTGACGGAACAGCCCGCGCCGGTGGAAGACACAGTGGCGGAATAGATAACCTTAAGCAGCAATGACGACGGCAGGTCCGCGAGGATCTGCCGTTTTTTGTTAGAGTGGGTAACTGCAGCATGAATCCGGACAGCGAAGAACTTGCAAAATTGATCTCGGGCGTCAGCGACAGCCTACACCGTGAGATGCACGAGGGATTCACTCGTCTGACCGAACGTCTTGATCTGATGGAAACCCGTCTGGACCGCCATGGCGCCTTGATACAAACGGGCGCGCGCTGGAGTGCTCGAATGACCAACTGGTCCGAGCAAATTGATCGAGAACAGTAAGAGAGTGACAAAAAGATAGCCGATCTCGAAAGGCGAATCCGAGATCTGGAACGGAAAAAGAACGGTCACGAATAGGTACCCCCGACCTATGGAACCTGAGGCTGCGTCAAAGAAGGCATCCGACGAGTACTGGCGGGCGTACGAACAGTGGAAGAAGCTAGACATCAAGCTGGACGCTTCCAAACGCGCCACCAGAGAAGAAGCGCACGAACGCGGAGCCAACAGTGAGCCAGCTTAAAACCCCTCCACCGGCTCCGTGCTCTGAATCCCGTGCCCCGGAATCGCTACGCTCACGCGGCAATCCACGCCTGGACAGCCCGGGTTTCCCACTACCACTTCCGATGGTTCCAAGCCGCCGAACGCAATTGCTCCGTCTGACGGAGTCGCTGTCCCGTAGATAACCAGATTGCGGATGGCCGGCGCATCATACGTATTCACGGCGCCCCAACGCGCGGCATCCTGTGCCCGCTCAGCCAGGGCCTGCCGCACGAACAGCATTTGCCCCACGCCCACCATTCCCAGAATCAATCCCATGAAAGCGGCGAGAATCAACGTCGTTTCCACTAAGGATTGACCTCTCGATCCCCGCTTCTTCATTTCGGCCCTCCGCCGGTAAACGGAAAAGTGACGGTCGGCCGCCCCACCAACGCCACTTTCGTGAATATTGCGTCGATCTCAAAACCACGCACGCTCACGGTGGCCGTCGTTGGTCCAAGAACCAGTTCCACGTTGTCCGGCACGAGCCCTCGCACCACCGGCTTCGCGCCCGTCGCAGGCCTCGGGTCTCCGTAGACAACCATATTCACTACCGACTTCGAAAACTCGGGATCGGCGACGTTCGAGTTCCGAGCCTGCAATGACGCATAGCGCGCCCCAGCCCGCACCGCGTTCACCAGCGTGCTGTAAGTGAAGAACGTGTAACCCACCTGGAAGATCCCCGTGAACATGCCCGACAACAAAATCAGCGCCGCCGCAAATTCAATCAGCGCGCTTCCGGTGCGGGAATTCTTGGCTCTCATTGGACCAACCTCGCAGTCCCCGGCGTCTTCACCGCGACGCTCGACGCGGCCACCATGGCGGCATCGGTCTTTAGCGGCTGAAACGCTCTTAAGAAGATAACCGGAGCCTGCGCGCTGGCCACCACTCGTACAAAACGAAGCTCTCCCGCCCCTTTGGGATCGGCCTGCCACGTTTTCGGATCCGGCGCTGTCTCGCCTTTCGCAAAGCTGGTCGCAATCCCGGTGATGGGCCGCGTGCCCATGTCCCACATCATCGCGTTTGGTCCGGCCGCAAGCTCAGCGGGAGCCTGACGTGCTCCTTCAATCCCCTGATCGGTCCCGTCCAGGCGAAGGGCGGCGCTCAACGCGGCCGAATCGGCGAACGCCTGTAACTCGCTCTTGATAAGGTACATACGCCCAAGGTCGATGCCCAGGCCCGCCACGGCCATGAGAATCACTAGCGCAATGCACGTAACGATGAGGACGAAGCCCCGCTTCGAACGACAGTCCGACACAATCTACTATTCGGCCGTAAATGAGACTTTCGTTAGGATTGGCAAGTCCCCAGATTTGCCCTACTTAATACTCCTCACGAAGAACCATACCAAGCCAACCGTCAGCAGCATTGTTGCGGCAACAGGTACCATTCGCCTCATCCACGCCAGGCGTGAGAGTTGCCGCAGCGCCAGGGCGAACACAACAATCAACAACACCTCTGCAGTCGCAACGCCACACAAGAAAGTGACAGCATGATATCCGCTTTGGGCGAGAAAGATGGAAAAATACGCGCCGTGAAATAGTCCCAGAACGCCCACCACCAGCCAGCGCAAGCCCGATTTCGGCAGCAAAATAATTTCGAAGGCGAGATACGCGATGGTGAGCGCTGCAGCGGCCTCGATGAATCGCGGCGATAGCGGTGAAGAAATTCGGGGAGCGATGGCGCAGGCCAGGCACTCCGCCCCGAGGAAGGCAACGGTGAGCTTCACCAGTTCACGCCGGCTGCGCGCGGCCAACACCAGGCTCGCCAGAAACAAGAGCGGCGCCAGTCCGCCGGCCGCACGCATGAATCCGGCGGCGAGTTCTTGGACAGTGGTTTCCCAGACCGTCGGCGGCCGGAAGCGCATCTCCGCCGTGGTGAATGAGAGATCAAATACCGCCTGATCGGTTTTATCGCCAAGATATGCCCGCAGCAGATGCACATGATTCGGCACCGTAACCGAGGAGAACGTGCATTCCACTTGCAATTCGTCCACCGGGGCGGGGAACTGGTAATCCGCCGTGCAAACGTAGGTGCCCTGTTCATCCTTGCAAACCTGCGCGGAAGGCGTCCCCCATGCGCCGCCGCTTTTGAAGCGGATATGATCCAGCAGCGTATGCTCCGGTTCGCGTACGTGCGCAACTTCGTACATCGGGATTCGCAATTCGTAATGCGCGCGGCTTCCGTCCACTTTCAGCTCACCGGTGCTCATGCTCACCATGTGAGCTGCGAGCGGCAGCGGCACGGCCAGCCACCACAGCCATTTCATCGATTACTCAGAGCCGCCGGCAACTCGCCTCCTCCGCGTGCGCTGCGAGCGGACGAACAGCACTCGCAACGTTGCGATTACAGGAACCGAAAAGAACATGCCCGTGACTCCGGCAATCCGCTCGCCCGCCAGCACCCCGAATAACACTAGAACGGGACTCAGTTCCACGCCCTTGCCCATCAGGTAAGGGGAGACAACGTAATCCTGAAACATCCGGAAAATGATCCAGAAAATTGTAAAGGCAAGCAGATGATTATAGCCGGCCAGACCAGTTACCAGCAGCGCGATCGCACCCGCCGCCGCAGGTCCTACTACCGGAAGAAACTCGCCGATCGCCGCTACGCATGCCAGCAGCACTGCGTAGGGCGCGCCAGTCACACCGAAGAAAATGCTATAACAGATGAAACTCGAAACCGCCAACAGCACCAGCGCGCGAATGTACTCGCCAAGCAGACGGTTGATATCTTCGAGGATCTCCTCCAGCACTAGCCGCTGTTTTCCTTCCGCCATGCCAGCCACGAATTGTTCGCGCATCTGCCGGCCGTCCTTGAGGAAAAAGAATGCGAGGATCGGAACCAGAACCACGTAGACCAGGTACTTCGCTCCTGAAATGAGCTGGCCGCCCAGGCTCCTCACATACGGCAAGATATCCTGACCTCCATTATCGAGTTCGGTTTGCAACGCCTGATCCATTCTGGCGCGAACCGGTTCCAGCCAGCCCGGCAATGGAATGTGGTTGATCCAGGCTCGATTTTTGAGCAGATCTGGCAGGCGCGTCTCCAGGTTGCCGGCTTCCTCCACGATGCGAGAGCCGACCGTAAACGTGAGTGCTACTATGACACCGATCAGCGCCAGATAGACGATGACCAGCGCGATCTGCGGCGAGATCCGCTTCGGCGTGAAGCGTTGGACCAACTCCACCACCGGAGTTAGTAAATAGGCGAACAGCAGCGCAATCATGAAAACCACCAGCGTCACTCGGATAGTGTAAGCAGTGGCCACCACCAGAGCGATCAGGAAAACAGTCCACGCCGCCCGCGCCGCGCGGGGATCGATGCCCAGCATGGAATCAGAATAGCAGCGTGTTGCACCGGGAAGTGCATGCGTTACAGTAATGGCATGAAGGTCCTCCTGATTGGCGGCAGTGGATTTATTGGCCCCCACGTCACCCGCCAGCTCGCGGAGCAAGGCCACCAGGTTGCCGTGTTCCACCGCGGGCAGGCGAAAATTGCTCTTGCGGATGGCGTACGGCAGATCCTCGGCGACCGCAAAGCACTGTCCGATTCCGTCCCCGAGTTTCGACGTTTTGCGCCGGATGTTGTGGTGGATTTTATCCTTTCGAGCGAGGGCCAGGCCATCGAGCTCATGAATGCCACGCGAGGCATCGCCGGCCGAATTGTCGCGTTAAGCAGCGGCGACGTGTATCGCGCGGCTGGCATCTTGCACGGCTTGGAACCTGGTCCGCTCCAGCCGGTTCCGCTCACTGAAGAATCCGAGCTGCGTACGCACAGGCATCCTTATCCTCCCGAAGCGCTCGCCATGTTGCGCAATGTGTTCGCGTGGCTCGACGACCATTACGACAAAATCCCGGTGGAACAAGTCGTCATGGGCGATTCCGAGATCCGTGGAACTGTGTTGCGGCTGCCGATGATCTACGGACCCGGCGATCCTCTTCACCGGCTTCATCCTATTCTCAAACGGATGGACGATGGCCGCCCGGCCATTCTCATGCAGGAAGAATTAGCCCAATGGCGGGGCCTGCGCGGCTATGTTGAGAACGTCGCCGCGGCTATTGCATTGGCGGTTGTGTCTCCACAAGCGGCCGGCCGTATCTACAACGTCGCCGCGCTGGAAGCTTTTTCGGAGCTGGAATGGGCGCAGAACGTCGGTCGAGTGGCCGGATGGAAGGGGACGGTACTGGCGCTGCCCAAGCAGCAGACTCCGCCACATCTTCAAATTCCCTACAACGCGGCCCAACATTGGACCGCGAGCAGCGCGCGAATTCGAGAAGAACTGGGATACCGCGAGCCCATTTCGCTCGACGCAGGTCTGGAACGAACAATAGCCTGGGAGCGCGCCAACCCGCCCGCCGCGTTTGATCCGAAGCAGTTTGATTACGCGGCCGAAGATGGCGCGCTCGCCGCCCGAGCGTTCGCTCACGGAAGAACTGCATAGCCGCCATTCCGAGCCGCGACCGGGAGGGAGCGCCACCACGATCTCGCTGCGCTTCCTTCCGGTCGCGGCTCAGTTAACGTCGGGAACTCCACCGCCTTCTCCGGTGTCTAACCCGTCATGCTCGAAGTCCGTGACCTCACCAAATACTACACCAGCATTCCTGCTGTCGAAGGCGTCAGCTTTGCCATCCGGCCGCGCGAGGTGCTGGGCTACCTCGGCCCCAACGGCTCCGGCAAGACCACCACGGTCAACATGCTGATCGGGTTGCTCGAGCCCACGCGTGGCCACATTTATTTTAATGGCCGCGACATTCGTGACAATCTCATCGAATACAAACGCGCCATCGGACACGTTCCCGAAGTTCCCTACATTTATCCGTACCTGACCGGCCGCGAATATCTGCAATTGATCGGTCGCCTGCGATCGCTCGCGCAGCACGCCACTGACAAGAAAATCAACGAGCTAATGCAGTTGTTCGGCATGCATCCCCACCGGCACTCGCTGATTTCTTCGTATTCGAAAGGCATGAAGCAGCGTATCCTGATCTGCGCGGCGCTGCTGCACAATCCGCAGGTCCTGATTTTCGACGAACCGCTGTCCGGCCTGGACGTCACCTCCGCGCTGGTCTTTAAAAACCTGGTCAAATCGCTGTCCGCGGCCGGAAAGATCATCCTCTACAGCTCGCACGTGTTGGAAGTGGTCGAGAAAGTGTGCTCGTCCGTGATCATTCTTCACAAGGGCAAGGTGGTGGCTGACGACTCTGTGGAAAGCCTCCGCAACCTGATGCAGCTTCCGTCGCTCGAACAGATCTTCGCGCAACTGGTGGTGCAGGAGGACGCCGAGCAGGTGGCTAACGACATCGTCGAAGTGATGCGAGCCTATGCGTGATTTGTTTGGAGTGCTGATCCGGCATTTCTTCGGCCGGTTCTTCGACAACGAACTGGTGTCCACTCAGGGCGAGGTGCACGCCACCATCAGCAAGGTCATCGGGTTGCTCGCGGCGCCTGGCTTGATCTGTTTCTGGCTGATGCCGAAATACACGATGTTGGTTTTTGTGCCTCCCAAAGTGGCCGAAGCGGCGTCCCTTTCAGACAAAATGTTCTTCATCACGTTTTCCATGGCCGTGATGGGATTCGTGACCGTTCTGGAATGGGACGCGCTGTTTCCAGACCGCCGCGACTTCACCATCCTGATTCCGCTGCCCATCAATTTGCCCAGCATCTTCGCCGCGAAGATCGTCTCACTGTGCGCCTTCGTCGTGATGTTCTTTGTGGCCACCAACGCAATCCACACGTTTCTTTATCCCTTCGTCGCGATGGGCCGGTATGCCATCTTTCTGGGTGTATTGGGCTCCATGGGAGTTCACGCTACCGTAATGCTGGCAGCCACTTCATGCACGTTTTTCTTTTTCGTTGCACTGCAGGGCATTCTGATGAACGTGCTCAGCTTTCGGGCGTTCCGGCGAGTCTCAACCTATGTGCAGCTCCTGGCCGTCCTGGCCCTGCTGATGATGCTGCTGCTTTTTCTGGATACATCCTCCCTGATTCACTCCGCCAAGAACCGGCAGTTGCTGTATTTCTTTCCGCCCATGTGGTTTCTGGGACTGTACGAAACAATGTTGGGCCAGCCGGAACCCTTGATAGGCTGCCGCGAGATTGCATTACGCGCGCTCGAAATCGTACTGATAGCGTCGGCCCTGTCCTATACGCTCAGTTACAAACGGCACGTGAAGCGGTCGCTCGAATCGGAGGATGTTCTGGATGTAGTCCCCAGCCGGGTCTCCACCCTGCTTTGTGCATTCGCAAACCGCTACATCGTTCCGGACCCCCTCGAGCAAGCATCTTTCTATTTCACCGGCAAGACCATGGTGCGCAGCCGCAAACACTGGCTGTATCTGGCGGCCTATGTCGGAGTGGGATTCGCGCTGATGCTGCAGGCTCTGGTGGGCGTCTTTTCGCGGACAGGTAGCCCAGCAATCGACGTTCCCAATCCTTCGCTGCTCTCGATCCCGCTGATCATTTCCTTCTTCGTGTTGTCGGGAATGCGCGTGGTTTTCGCAATTCCTGCCGAATTAAAGGCGAATTGGGTGTTCCAGCTTTCGGAAGCCGATGGGCGACAAGAGTGCCTATCCGGCGTGCGCAAGGCCATGTTCGTTTTCGGAGTGCTTCCTCTGTTCGCGGCCTTGGCGCCGATTTACGTTTTCCTGTGGGGCTGGCCGGCAGCACTCTTTCACACCTTCTTCGATATCGCGCTGTCCCTGCTGTTAATCGAACTGCTGCTCGTGAAGTTCCACAGAATCCCGTTCACATGCTCGTACCTTCCCGGAAAATCCAACATCACGGCGCTCTGGTTCGTCTACTGGCTCGGATTTGCGACCTACGCCTACAGCATGGCCTCGCTCGAGGCATGGATCTTGGAACGCCCACTCCGAATGGCCGGCTTCTACCTGTTAGGCTGCGCACTGGTAGCCGCCGTGTATTTCTATCGAAATCGCCATTTAGCGGAAGGCTTCACTCTGATCTTCGAAGACCAACCAGAACCAGTAGTGCGAACTCTGAACCTAACCGCCCCAGGCAGCTGGTAGGGCTTTCTGCCGCCTGCCTACTGCTTTCTGCCTACTGCTTTCTGCCTACTGCTTTCTGCCTACTGCTTTCTGCCGCCTGCCTCCTGCCGCCTGCCTCCTGCCGTCTGCCTCCTGTATTCTTAAGTAGTCGTGCCCCCTACCGCCACCAGCCGCATGCGTCTACTCGTCGAGAGCCTCCAGGAACTCGAAGACCGGCTTCGCCAGGGCGGGGGAACAACGAAAATAGAGAAGCAACATCGCGATGGCAAGCTCACGGCGCGCGAGCGAATCGCACAATTGCTCGATCCGGGCGCGATGTTTCTCGAAGTCGGCCTGCTGATCGCGCACGATCAGTACGACGGACAAGCGCCGGCGGCCGGAGTGGTCACCGGGCTCGGCAAGATTGAAGGCCGGCCGGCAGTGATCGTGGCCAACGATGCCACCGTCAAGGCCGGTGCATGGTGGCCGGAGACCATCACGAAGATCTTGCGCGCGCAGGAAATCGCGATGCGCAATCGCGTTCCCATCGTCTATCTGGTGGATTCCGCGGGCGTGAATCTTCCGCTACAGGACGGCATCTTTCCCGGCCAATATGGAGCGGCGCGCATTTTCTATTACAACTCGCTCATGCGCCGCAGGCTGCACGTTCCGCAGATCGCCGCAGTGATGGGCCCTTGCATCGCGGGCGGCGCGTATCTTCCGGCTCTCTCGGACGTCATCATCATGGTGGAGGGCACCAGCTTTATGGGATTGGGAGGGCCCAACCTGGTGAAGGGCGCGGTTGGGCAGGTGGTGGATGCGGAATCCCTCGGTGGCGCGCGCATGCATACGTCTTCCAGCGGCGTCGCTCACTTCACTGCTAAAGATGACGCTGCTTGTTTGGAGCTGATCCGGCAGAAATTTCGGTCGATGCCGGCGTCACCTGCTGCTGTGAAAAGCGCGCCGCCTCCTGAGTCAGCCGAGGGGCTCTACGACCTGATGCCGCCCGACCATCGGTTGCCCTACAACATGGAAGATGCGATAGAACGAATTTTCGACGGCGACGATTATCTCGAATTCCAGCCCAACTACGCGCCCGAGCTGCTCTGTGCCGAGGCCAAGCTTTCCGGTCGGCCCGTGGGACTGATCGCGAATCGCCGCGGGTTTCTAAAAACCGAAGCCGGTCCGCGCATCGGCGGCATTATTTACACCGAATCCGCGCGCAAGGTGGCCTACTTCGTCGAAAACGCGCAGCGTAACAACATGCCGCTGATTTATTTCCAGGATGTCTCCGGATTCATGGTGGGTGTCGAGCCGGAGCGCGAAGGCATCATCCGCGCCGGCGCCGAGATGGTAGAGACCATGGCATGCGCGACGGTGCCCAAAATCGTCCTGAC
>CABEDY010000353.1_pt1 | contig 20328 bp, 21 predicted proteins | sample 3423171 | NCBI WGS metagenome assembly CABEDY01 (sample SAMEA5534333, study PRJEB31848) | metagenome | biome: tundra; feature: field; material: soil | place: USA | collected 2013-05 | depth 0.15 m | reverse complement strand
TGCCAGTCCGGCAGCTCGTACACGCGCAGCTTGGTGGGTACGTCCACAACCACCGGCTTCATCTCCGACGGGCCCAACGACGGGATCTTGGTGGAAAAAGTAATCAGCGGCGGATCGTCGGGCTTGGCCGTGGTGGTTCGCACGTTTACGTCCATTTTCACTTCGCCGATATCGGCTTCCGAATGATTCACCACGCCGAACCGGACTTCCAGATGCCCGGGGCTCTTTTCGATGATCCGGAATCCCACCAGCTCCAGGTACTTGGCGAAGGGATTGGAGCTCTGAGAGGCTTGCGCCGCACCCGTCGCGGCGGGTTTTGCCTGCGTTCCGGGCGAAGAACATCCAGCCATCCCCAGCATACCTGCCAATACGATCGTCCACATCTTCATGACCCTAATCATACGCCGAAAAACTACACCTGCTGCAAGATGTCATACTGATTTCTATGCGAGCCAGATTTGTGACAGCAGGATCGGCTGCATTGGTTCTTCTCACCGCGGCTCTGCTAGGGGCCGACTCCGGCGCCGGTATCCACTGGACTGTTCCGTCCAATTGGAAATCGGAGGGTGAGCGGCCTATGCGGCTGGCAACTTATCAAGTTCCGGCGGCTGCGGGTGACCAGGAGGGCGGTGAGTGCGCCGTTTACTACTTCGGCCAAGGCCAGGGCGGCAGCGTTGAAGCGAATATCGACAGGTGGATTGGTCAATTCCAACAGCCCAATGGCAAACCATCCAAAGACCTAGCCAAAGTGGACAAGCGGACTATCAAAGGCCTGAAGGTCACCACCGTGGACGTCTCCGGTACTTACACCGGAATGGGCGGACCCAGGGCCCCCGCAGGCCCGCCAAAACAGAGTTATCGCCTGCTGGGCGCTATTGTCGAAGGCGCGCAAGGATCGATTTTCTTCAAGTTCACAGGCCCGGCCAAAACGGTCGCTCAAAATCAAGCCGCATTCGAAAAGATCCTATCGACGCTAAATACTCAATAATTCCCCGTAACGCAAGCCTCCGGCTTGTGTTTGGCAAGTCAGAGACTTGCCCTACGGGCTGAATTCTGCATCCAACCGTCCGATGCGATAATCAGAGATAGCTACCATGTTCCGCGCCTTCCGGGAACAAATCGATACCGTCTTCCGTGGCGATCCCGCCGCGAAGAGCGCTGTCGAAATCTTCTTCTGCTATCCCGGATTCCATGCCATCCTGCTGCATCGGCTGGGTCACAAGCTGCACCGCGCCGGCTTTACACTCACCGCTCGCATTCTTTCGCAGTTCATCCGCGCCATGACAGGCATCGAAATCCATCCCGGCGCGCAAATCGGCCGGCGCTGCTTCATCGACCACGGAATGGGCGTTGTGATCGGAGAAACTACCGAGATCGGCGACGACGTCCTGATGTACCAGGGCGTGACGCTGGGTGGAACCGGCAAGGAAAAGGGAAAGCGTCATCCGAGCATCGGCAACAACGTGGTAATCGGGACCGGCGCCAAGATCCTGGGCAACATCACAATCGGCAATAACACCAAGGTGGGCGCTGGATCGGTGGTGATTCGTTCGGTCCCGGACAACTCCACCGTGGTAGGCGTTCCTGGCCGCGTAACGCGAACGCGGGGAGACGCGGGCGACAATCTCGAGCATGGAAATCTGCCCGATCCGGAAGGACAACTGATCGATGAGCTCACACGCCGTATCGATCAGCTCGAGGCTAAGGTCAGGATGTTGGCCGAAGAAAGATTGGCGGAACGGCGGTGAACCTCGGCTTCGCCGGTTATTCGGTTCTTCTGTTCTTCGGTTCTTCGGTTCTCAATGCGGGCGGTTCTCAGAGCTATCCATACTGGATAGAGCCTTGTCAGCGGCAGGAATCCGTGTGTCAGCCGGATGATCCGCAACTGGCCGAGTGGGCCATAGCAGCCTGGCAAAGCGCCGCGCCCGGAGCTATCCGGCTTGCGCCTGTGAAGGATCGCGAACATGCCCGCATCCGGCTGTATTGGGCATCTTCGGAACAGGGATTATACGGCGAAGCGAGGCCGATCCTGGTGGATGGGAAAAAGGGCGCGGAGGTTTATGTCCGGCCCGCCCCGCTCGACACTCAGGCTGACAAACTCTTGCGGGATGCCGTCGTGTATCTCACCTGCCTGCACGAAACCGGTCATGCTCTGGGACTGCCGCATACCGCTTCTTTCGACGACATCATGTACAGCTTCCAGTTCGGCGGTGACATCCCCGAATATTTTGCGCGTTACCGCCGCAAACTCGTTACGCGCGAGGACATCCTGAAAAATTCAGGACTCTCGGAAGCAGACAGAAATCATCTTTTGCAGGCCGCGGATGAACGCAGATAAACGCGGATCTTGGCTTCTGTTTATCTGCGTCTATCCGCGTTCATCCGCGGCCAAAAAACTAATGTCCGGTGGTTGATTCTTCGGTAGCCTTCAACGGAAATTCGGCCCCCTCCGGGATGGGCGCCAGCATCTGCTCCTTGCGATAAATCAGCGTCGAAGTATTGTAGCTGGCGATCTCAAATCCGTGGCCGTGCGTAATCGCATCGGTGGGGCAGGCCTCCACGCAATAGCCGCAAAAGATGCAGCGATTGTAGTCGATGTTGTACACCTTGGCGTAACGCTCGCCCCCGCTGATCCGCAACTCGTCGGTATTCTCAGCGGCTTCGATGTAAATGCAGTCCGCCGGACAAGCCGCTGCGCACAGGAAGCAGGCTACGCACTTCTCCAGGCCGTTCTCATCACGCTGCAACACGTGCACGCCGCGATAACGCTCCTGAAACTTCGGCGGCGCATCCGGGTAGTCCTCGGTGATGGTGGGCTGCATCATCTCGGTCAAGGTGATCTTCATCCCCTTGGCGACCGATGCTACGGATTGATACGCTTCAGAAATTTTGGAAGCCATTTGTAAATCTCATTATCGCAGGTCCGCACCGGACCCTAGTTCTTCGAGCCTCAGCCGGCTTTCCATTCCGGCACACTCTCGTCCGCCCGGAACGCCATCACGCCGGCGCGAGCGCCCAGCGCCTCCAAATCGCGCTTCGAGAATCCGCTGACCGCATTCGCGATGTGACCGTCTGGTTCCACCAGAAACAGCGTGGGAACGTTGGTGATCCCGAAGGCGTTGCTGGCCGGATAGTTTTCCTTCGCCTGATCAAGCAAGGTGGGAAACGTTATACCGAAGCGATGGTTGAACCCTTCTGTCGTGCTGCGGTCGTCCTGCGATATTCCAATGATCTGGATCGAAGAGCTTGCGGCCAGCCGCTCCAGGAACGGAAAAGTGAGCTGGCAGACTGGGCAACTCACTTTGTAAAACGCGAGCAGCACGGGCCCCTTCGAGAGAAGCTCTTCGAGTGAAACCGTAGCGCCCCCCAGATCCTTCAAGCGGAAGGACGGAGCGCGCGCGCCCGCTTCCAGCACCGCCTTCTTGGGACGCCCCCACATGGCGTCCGCTTACCCGGCGTCCTTGTTCTGCTGGACGAAATTCAGGATGTCGAAATGCTTGATCTCGCGTTCCGGGAAGAAAGCGTTGACAGAGTCCTGCTCCTCGCCAAAAATCTGAAAAATGGTGGATAGCTTGGTAAGCAGCATCAGTTCCAGGTTGCGCCGGTTCAGGTTCACCAGCTTCAGGCCGCCCCCCATTTTCTGCAGCGAGGTGTAACAGATCACCATCGAACCTAGGCCGGTACTATCGATGTAATCGATATGTTGCAGGTTCAGGATTATTTGTTTGTGGCCTTGCGCGATCTGCTCATTCACGCTTTCGCGCAACTGGGTGCAGGGCTCACCCACGGCCAGTCTTCCCTTGAGGTCGAGAATCGTGATGCCTTCTCTTTCACGTCTGGTGATTTCCATGCTCATCGCAGCTTTCAGTGTACCTGCTCGGACAGGGGCAGCGCCGGACTCTCGCGAAGTTCCAGCTCGACGGGTCCGGCCGGCAGCGACACCGTGAAGCGTGTTCCTTTGTGTAGCTCGCTTTCCACCGATACCACTCCGCCGTGCGCCTTTACGATCCACGACACGAAACTCAATCCCAGCCCAAGCCCTTTTTCGGGATCGGCCGAGGGTACGCGATAGAAGCGATCGAAGATATGCGGCAGGTGGTCCGGTGAAATGCCCACGCCCGTATCCTCCACCGTGAACTTCACCCAGCCGGCTTCAACGGTCAGCCCGGCCATCACGCGGCCACCGGCCGGTGTGTACTTGATGGCGTTGCCCAACAGATTCGAGACCATCCGTTCGATCTGGATCTTATCGCCATAAATGATGCAAGCGGCCGGCAGCTCGGCCGCCGTTAGATCCACGCCCTGAGCTTCTGCCGGAATCTGATATTGGTCCACCTGGTCGCGCAACAGCTCGGCGAAGTCGAGTTGGGTCCTTTGCAAAAGCAACTGGCCGGTCTCAGCCTGTGAAAGCATCAGCAATGCACGGACGATGTTCGACAGGCGGTCCACATCCTCCAGTGCGTTTACCATGGCCTCGCGGTACTGCTCCGTCGTCTTAGCCGTGAATAGCGCCACCTCGAGTTGGCCCCGAACCACCGTGAGCGGCGTGCGCAACTCATGCGAGACATCGGTGGAGAACTGGCGAATCTGCTCGAACGAAAAATTCAAGCGCGTCATCATGTGGTTGAAAGCCTCGATCAGCCGGTCCAGCTCGTCACCAACTCGCCGCAGCGGAATCTGCATATCGAGATTTGAATGCGTGATTCGCTGCGCGGTCTCAGCCACTGAGTTCACTGGGTCGAGCGCCCGCCCGGCGAGGAACCATCCCAGCACTCCCGTAAATACGATCACAATCGGCACTACCCAAAAGTAGTTGCGGGTAAAGTCGCGCACCACCCGGTTGTTTTGATCTACTGCCCGGCCTATCGCCAAATAATATCGATTGCCGGTTTCATCGATCATCAAACCTGAGCGAATCAGATAGGGGATGCCCTGCTTGTCATAGCCCAGCCGGGTTGCAGTTTTGCCGGATTTCAGAATCGCCTTGATTTGATCCTTGGAGTCCTTGCCGATGGAATCGTAGATCACCGACCTCTCCAGTACGTGCCCTTCCGTGTCAGCCAGCAGGTAGACGCGATGCAGCCGCTGCACTGTGAAGGCTTCGTCGGGATCCTTTGGGTCGTGGATCCAATCCGGTCCCGCTTCGGTGGTGCGTAGATACCCCTTCGCGGTTACCCATTCCTCGTCCAGGATACTCAGGACCTGAGCTTGAAAAATGGAGATCAGGGTCTGCCGGAAGATGATGCCCAGCAAAACCAGCAGAATCGTGAAAAAGAAGACGTAGCTGAAGGCCAGGCGAAACCGCAGTCCGCGTGTGAACCGCAGAGCCTTGCCTACGCCGCTCATGACAGTGGTTCGGCCTGTCCTTCCACGGCCTTTTCGGGCGTGTCCAGCATGTAGCCTATCCCGCGCACGGTATGGATCATCTTGACCGGCCATTTGTCGTCGATCTTGCTGCGCAGATGACGAATGTAAACGTCCACGATATTGGTCAAGCCGTCGTAATCCATATCCCAGACGTGTTCCACAATCATGGTGCGGCTCAGCGGGCGGCCGCGGTTGCGCATCAGGTATTCGAGGATACTGAACTCCTTGGGCGCGAGCTCGACGTTTTCATTCGATCGCGTTACTTTGCGGCGGATGCAATCCAGCGCCAGGTCACCCACCTGCAGACGCTCCGGCGTAGGCTGGCCGCGGCGCAACAGGGCACGCACGCGCGCCAGCAGTTCGACAAACGCGAACGGCTTGGTCAGGTAATCATCGGCGCCCAGCTCCAGACCCTTCACGCGATCGTCCACGGCATCGCGCGCGCTCAGGATTAGCACCGGCGGACTCGATTTGCGGTTGCGGATCTTCTCCAGTACGCTCAAGCCATCGGTGTCCGGTAGCATCAGGTCCAGGATGATGAGGTCGTACTCGGTGGAATGTACCAGCTCGATGGCGGTGTTGCCATCCGGTGCCACATCCACCGCGTAACCGCCGCTCTCAAGGCCTCGGGAAAGGAAATCCTGGATGCGCTTCTCGTCCTCGACGATCAGTATTCTCATAGGCTTAGGCCTGCTGTCAGTATAACGTTGTTCGGTTCGGTTCTTCCTTAACTGAATGATCGAGCAGTTGAACAACCGAAGAACGGTTTTTTGGTGCCGATAAGATTGTTGGCTGTCATGGACACCATCACAATGAAGAACGGACGCTCGTGGGATGAGGTCCTGCATAACCATGCGCAGTGGCTGGAAGATGAATCCAAAGGCTTTCGATGCGTTTTGGACCGCGAGACGTTGAACGAAGCCAAATTGCAAGCGGTCAATCTGCAGAGCGCCATCATAAGAGGAACCACCTTCCTGGATGCCGATATGGAGGGTGCAAACCTGAGCCGGGCGGTTATTGATGGTGCAGACTTCCAGCGAGCCATCCTGAGCGGCGGTGACCTGAGCGGCGTGCAAGTATTGGAAACCCAATTCTGTTTTAGCTTTCTCACCGGAGCCGTTTTCTCGGATGCCAAACTGCGCAGCGCCAGCTTCCGCCGGGCCAGCGTGCGCGAGGGTCGCTTTCAAGGAGCCATGTTGGAGGGCTGCAAGTTTACCGGAGCGATTCTGAACTCGGCTTCTTTTCACCATGCCCGGATCGCTACCTCGGATTTTTCAGAATGCGATCTCGAGAAGGCACAATTCTATCGGGCTCAGGTCCGCGTTTGCCGCTTCGTTGGCGTCAGCGGATCAGGCGCGAATTTCAGCAGCGGCAGCTTGAAAGATTGCGTCTTCTCAAGGTCTGCATTTACGGGTGCCAAGTTTTTTCAGACGGATCTGCAGGGAGCGAACTTCGACCGCGCGGTGTTGAACGACTCCGATTTTCGGGAGGCACAATTGAGCGGCGCGGACCTGTGCCGGGCCGAGCTTCGCAACGTCCGGTTCCGCAGCGCCAAGCTGTTCGGCGCCGACCTGCGTGGCGCCGACCTGACGGGAGCGCGCGAGTTAACCTCGGCGCAACTGGCGCAAGCGCGGACGGACGAGACCACCATCCTACCCAATGGCGCTCGTGGTCCCTTCCGGCGCCATTCGGGTGCCGAGCGGCCGGTCGGAGTCTTAAATTAGCAGCCTTCCGGCGCTAACACTTGTGCTCTAAGCAGCTACCGCAGCAGCGCGGTGACTCCGCGATCGCAGCAGTTTCTTGACATTTCTTCCGCTCGGTGATGTCCCGGTTGTTTAAGACGATGGCCTGGACATCCGGATCGTCCAGCATGTCGGTCATCTCCACTTCCATCCAGCGCCATTCGCCGTTCTGGTCGCGCGACCGGCAATCGCAGACGACGGATTGACCCGGAGCCTCGAGCAGAGCGGAGAACGCCTCGCCCACTCGCGCGCGATCCTCAGGATGCATGATAGAAAGCAAGGAACGCCCCGCCAGAGTCTGATCTGTATTCCCGAGGACCGAGTGGATCACTTTCAGGAAGGTCATTTGCGGCGTAATGAGAAAGGCTCCGTCCCGGCTTCTGCTCACCAAAGCCTCGAAGAGGCGCGCGTTGCGCCGGATCGTTTCGTCCAAGTGGCGGAGGCTGGCGTTCTCGAGTTCTAGCTCGGAGACGCGCTCACGAAGCTGTAATACAGTTGGATCCTCAGCCGGATCAGGCGGCGTGCTTGTTATGGATAAAGGCTGGTCGTGTTTTGTCATGGCGTCAAGCGTAGTCACGGGGCACTTGCGCCGCCGTGAATGCCTCCAGTTGTTTCATAAACGCATCCAAGGGTGGGGCCAATGGAAATATTGACCAACTAGCGGAGATGGGGATCAGCACCGTGCGTTGGCCCACTTCGACGGTCTTGTCCACCCGGATGTCGGCAAACCGCCGGATCTCCGTGCGCACGCGTTCCAGCCGTTCGGCTCTTTCGATCAATGCCACTAAAGCCGGCCCCTGCCATCGAAAAAGCTGATCGCTAGCCGATAGTCCTTTTTTGAAATGCTCAGCGAAAGCCTCCAATACCCGGTCTCCCACCGAATAGCCAAAGCGGGCATTCACGGCTTGCACACGGCTGCACACGGCGATCAGCAGGAATTTGCCTTGCGGCGATTCAAGCGCCGCACGAATGGCTCGATCGGCTTCCGATTTGCCAGGGAGCCCGGTGGCTGCGTCCCTGTCCGTCTTGATCTTGAGAGATCCCATCACCTCTTGCGAGCTTTCCAGCTCCTTCTTCAGATTCTCAAGCGCATCCCGTCCGTCTCTCTGCTGCCTTCGAGCTTCATCGCGCACCTCTTCCAGACATTCACTGAGCCGTAACTTGAGGATCTGGATATCCTCCACTGCCCGGGTGCTCTCAATGGACTTCTCGATGCTCTGCAACCTGTTAACGGAGTGCTCACTGCTGGCGCCTATGGTAATAATGGTCTGGGTCAGCATGGAGAGCATATGCTGCAGTTCTGTGTTTTGGCGGTGGACAAATTTGCTGGTGCGCTGGTTGTAGTCCTCCATGGCCCGAAGCGCTCCCCCTACCACCAGCAGTAACTCGGACACCGGTGTCTCCGGGGAGAGAACTGACAAGCATTTGTCGATATCTTCCTGGAATCGCTCGTGATCTGCCTTATCCCCTTCCACGGCGTGCAGCGATATTCCTTGCAGAAACAGGCCGATGATCCTTCGGTAGGCTGTCTCAGCCTCGGTATCACGGGAAAGATAGGACTTCAGCGAAATCATGGAGCAGCGTTCTCTTTTTCCTTATCGGAAAAAGGGAACGGTTCTTCAGTTCTTCGGAGCTACGCCCCGATATCGCCGAACTCGGTCTTCCAGACGGCTTCCCGGTTCTCATAAATCGCGGTACGGCCCAGAATCGCGAAAAGAGTACTCACGGCCGATCGCTCCGCAACATTTTCCACGTCGCCGCTCTCGACGCGCCCCAGGAACGCTTCAATGGCATCGTTGGTGATGTCGCGCTTCGATTCCATGGTCTCGATGTCCTTGGCGCTCTTGTGATGTACCATGCGTCCGCGCGATGTCTCCAGCAGCCCGGTGGTTCCCGTAAACTCCTCGCCCACTCGCCGGAATCCAGCCGGCGAAATCTGGTTAGCTTCAAAGTTGACGTGAATCCCGTTCGGAAACTCGTACGACAAAGTCAGATGATCCAGGATCTCCATATTCATGCGCACCTTGCGGCCCCCCATTCCCACTGCGCGAACAGGGTGAGCGTCCAGAAACCAGTGCAGCACGTCCAAATTATGGCAATCCTGCTCAACAATAAAATCTCCCGAGTACTCGCGATAAGCAAACCAGTTTCGCAACTTCTCAACTTTCGGATCTGGGTACGGAACGCGCGTGAATGGGTCACGATCGATCCAGAACCCGCGCGCGTTGCTCAAGCTTCCGATTTGGCCTTCCTTGAGACGTTTGTAAGCTTCCAGATATACAGGGCCGTAACGTTGCTGGAAACCGAAGCTGATATTCTTCTTCGGATCGCACTTGCGCCCGGCGGCGATCACTCGCTTCACACCTTCCAGATCCACGCCCGCCGGCTTTTCGCAATAGACATGCTTACCGGCCTCGACCGCGGCTTCGAGCATGCGCGGATGTTCGAAGGGTGGCGTAGCAATCACCACAGCATCAATGTCGGGCGACGCCAGCAGCTTTTCGAAATCCTTGTAGAGCTTCGCTCCGGGCGCCTTGATCTGCTGCGCCGCTTTCTCCAGGCGATCGTCATAGAGATCGCATAACGCAGTCACCCGGGCGCGCGGATCGGCATTCACCATGGCCGCGTCGTAGGAACCACGCCCTCCACTCCCGATCAGCCCCACGGAGATCTTCGAATTGGCCTGCGAACCCCGCACCACCTGCGGACTCAAAATCGCAAGTGCGCCACTAGCCAACACGCCACGCCTGGACAATAAAGCGCCTTGTTCCTTCATTCCTCGACTTCCTTGAATTCCTGACTTCCAACGTTCTTGCTTCTTGCCCTCATCTCCGCCCTCGCTTCGCGATGGATATCGACAATCTTCGCCCCCGTCACCACTATGGCCACAAAGCCTGCGAACAAAAGAGGCAGCGTAATCACTCCCCACAGCAATAGCGTGAACCTTCTGGCCTCGGCCTGCTGCACACCGAACAGCGTCAGGCCCAGCGTCGAGATCACCTGGAATAATCCGACGTTTCCGGGAGCCTGCGGAGCCACGGATCCTAGCCGGAGCAGTACCATCAGCGCCGCGGCGCGCGCCCAGGAGGCTTCATCCAACTCGTAGGCCCGCATCAGCGCGTAGATCGGCACCACCTGCATCAGCAGATACGGGACGCTCATCAAAGCCGAAAAATACAAATAGCGCGAATGCCCAATCAGATGCAGATCCTCGATCATCACGTGGACCCAGCTAAACATAGGGGCGTTCAATAGCATTTCGAGCGCTTGCTGGCGCCAGAACATGGCCACCGCCAGCAGCGCGGCGCACAGGACAATCAACACCGTAAGAAAAATGCTTCCGTCCGCCAGGATGCCGATGGCGCGCGCCTGCCCGTGATTCAGCGGCAGGTGCCGGACATAGTCGATCGAGAAAAACAATCCAACGATGAGGACAACGCCGTCGAAGATGCGCTCGATGAGAGCCGACGCCAGCACCACCGATACTGGAATCTCGGTCCATCGCGCTTGCAGAAAACAGCGGATGAGTTCTCCGGCTCGCAACGGAAACACTTCGCTGGCGAACAAACCCACGAAGATGGCTCGCACCGAACTGCCAATGGACGCGGGACCAACTGGCCGCAATAGCAGGCTCCAACGCCAGCCCTGGATGACGTAGACCGCGACGTCACCCACGCATGCCACGGCTACCCATCGCCAGTCCAGCTCGCGGATGTCCTCCCAAAGCTCGGACCAACTGACTCCATGCAGCGCCCACGCCAAACACGCCAGAGAAAGAACAATCGTAACGGCGCCGAAAATTCCAGATCTTGTGTGACTACTGTCGGAGGGGGGAGGAACCATATCGCCCAGCAACCATCATACGGCTTCGCCGGGCGAAGCCGGTTCTTCAGTTCCTCGGTTCTTCAGTTCTTCGGTTCGGTGGCGGCTTCGCCGGTTCATCGGTTCATCGATTATCCAGTTCTTCGGTTCGGTAATAGCCGAGGTCTCACGGAGCAGATGAGTCCGCGAAAGGCCGAACCGATGAACCGAAGAACTGAAGAACCGATGAACTAACGCCGAGCGCAGCCGAAAGCAAGCACGGCGTTAAGCCCCCCGAACGCAAAGGAATTCGACAAGGCGTATTCCACTTGCGCCTTGCGCGCATGATTCGGGATGACATCCAGGTCGCAGGCTGGATCCGGTTCAGTGTAGTTCGCGGTGGGCGGCAGAATGCCGTGGTGCAATGCCAGAGCTGTGGCGACGCCCTCCAGCGCGCCCGCAGCGCCCAGGGTATGGCCGTGCATGGACTTGGTCGAGCTCACCTGAACCCGTCCCGCCTGCGCGCCGAATACCTTCCGGATGGCCGCTGTTTCAGTGGCATCATTAGCCTGCGTCGCTGTGCCGTGCGCATTGATGTAACCGATATCTTCGGGGGCGAGTCCACCATCGGCGAGCGCTGCCCGCATGGCGCGCGCGGCCCCGTCGGCCGAGGGTTGCGTAGTGTGAAAGGCGTCCGACCCCATGCCGAAGCCAACCACCTCGGCGTAGATCCGCCGGCCTCTTTCTTGCGCGGATTCCAATGGCTCCAGCACCAGCATCGCACCGCCCTCACCTAGGATCAGGCCCCGCCGGTCCTTCGAAAACGGGCGGCACGTATCGGGCGACACCACCCGCATCGCTTCCCAGGCCTTGAGAAAACCCAGACTGAACACCGCTTCGCTTCCACCCGCAATCGCCATCCGGACCGCACCGCTTCGCACCATCCAGAACGCCTGGCCGATAGCGTGATTGGAAGACGAGCAGGCCGTCGAAACCGTATACGTTGGGCCCACGATCCCCATTTCGAGGGAAATTCTGCTGGCTGCCGCATTCTCCATGGTGCGAGGAATGGTCAGCGGATTCACGCGGGGAATGTTTTTCTGATACAGATTCACGAACCCTTCGTCCTCAGTGCCTTGTCCGCCCACGCAACTGCCGGTTACAATCGCCGTTTCTTCGCGCAGTTCAGTGCTCCACTCGATACCCGCATCAGCCACCGCTTCTCTCGCCGCCACCACGCCAAATTGGGCGAAGCGATCCAGCATTCCAGCTTCCTTCTCGTCGAAATATCGCAAGGAGTCCCAGTTGCGAACTTCCGCGCCGTTCTGGAATCGAAGTAGGCCCGGCTCAACCGACTCGATGGGTGCTATGCCGGAGCGGCCTTCTGAAAGCGCCTTCCAAAAATCCTGGCTGTTGTGCCCCAGAGCACAGACCACGCCGACGCCGGTTATAACCACGCGCCGGTTCATGCAGGTGAGGCAGGCGCTTCCGCCTGCCAACCTTCCGGGGGCCGCTCGAAAACTCCTTGGCAGGCGAAAGCGCCTGCCCCACAGGGCAGCATGGCCGCAACCAAAACCGGGCCGACGAGGGCGTCGGCCGCGGACCAGGGGGTCCGCCCCACAAATCGTCGCAGGCTGCAAAGATTTTCAGGTCTAGTAGTACAAGATGTATCGATTGTCACGCCCGAACCGGCTCCTTGTTACCCCCCGGCCCCTCCGCCAGGAGCTTCGCTATCCCGTCTATCACATCGCGCACGGAGCGAATGCTCTGCGCGGCTTCATCCGGAATATTGATGTTGAACTCACTTTCCACCGCGAACAGGATGTTAATCCCATCGAGGGAGTCGATACTGAGCTCCGCGAACGTGCTGTCGGCTGTGACCTTCTCCTCAGGCAGGTGCTGCGCCGTCGCGATAATTCTTCTGACTCGCTCGGTCAGTTCTTCGTTGGACATAGGATTTCGGTCACCCTTTCGAAATGGAAACCGCGTTCTATCAATTTTGGCAGAACTTCGCGCAGCGCCTCCAGGGTCACCCGAATATCCGGCCGTGACTCCAGCCGGCGGCCGTCGTGCAAGCAGAAGATAGCCCCGTTTCGAGCGCCGTCCAGGATGCGGGGCGCCACGCGATCGGACGGCCATTTCCAATCCAGCGCGAGCGTGGTCCACATTACGCCCATCAGACCAAGCCTGCGCTGCGCATCGCGGAGTCCGAACCAGCGGGCGCCGTAAGGAGCGCGGAAGAGCTGCGGCCGGACTCCGGTCACCCGCTCTATACTTTCCCCGGCAGCCGCCAGCTCGCGATAAATGAAACCCGAGGATTTCAGATACAGTGCCGCATGCGTATCGGTATGATTGCCGATCTCATGGCCAGCCGCCGCGACTTCCCGTGCGATATCTGATAAGCGGCGCACGTTCGCGCCGCACTGGAAGAAGGTGGCGGAAGCGCCATAGCGGCGAAGGATCTCCAGCAGCTCCGGAGTGGACTCACTGGGTCCATCATCGAAAGTCAGTGCAATCGCCGGCCGCGTCTGGGAGCCGCGGTACACCGAGGGCGCCAGCAGGGCGGACCGGGGCCCGCGCACTGCATAGGCCAACACGCCGGCCGACGCGCCAATCGCCGCCGCTATATCCGGGAACGCGAATCCGGTCACGGGGCTTCTCCAAGCCAAGCCTCGCTGTGGTCGGCGGTCACGGCGCGGGTCTCCCGCGGCGAATCGATCTCGAAGTACGACCACGGGCCTGGAATCCAGGGATAGCGCTCCACAACTCCTTCATCCACTTCCACTCCCAAACCAGGGCCCGTGGGGACAATCAAATCTCCGTGCTCGATTCGGAGCGGCTCCTTCAAGATCTCCTCGGCCAAGGGAAACGGATACATGCCGGCCCGCGACGGTGTCGCGTAACACGGAAATTCGAGCCATTCAATCACCTGCTCGGGCCAACACCCTCCCAAATGCGCGGCTGCGATCACTTCCAGAGCCGTACCCCAACTGTGGAAGGCAAACTTCAAGCCGGCCCGTTCGATTTCCTTTAGTAGGCGGCGGGCTGCGGTGTATCCACCTTGGCAGACTACGTCCATTTGCACATAGTCCACGCACTCGGTCAGAATCAGGTCGAGGTAACTGGGCTCGTCGGGTTCGTGCTCGCCGCTTGCGATCGGCAGCAGATCCAGGTTCTTCAGCAGCCGATAGCCTTCGTGATCCTCGGGCGGCAGCGGCTCTTCGAGCCATGCCAGTCCGTATTGGCTCAGATCTCGGGCCAGCTTGTGGATGGTGTCAGGCAAATAATTCCGGTCACCCATCCGCCACCAGGTGTGCGCATCCACCATCAAGTCGAAGTCGGGACCTACCGCGTCACGCATCTGGCGCACGGTTTCCAGATCCTCGGACGGACCCATCCCGGAGCGCATTTTGTAGGCCCGAAAACCCAGCTTCGCGATCGCGCGAGCCTCCTCGGCGTATTCTGCCGGGCTCATGTACATGCCCGCGCTGCCATACAGCCGGATGCGATCACGGACCCGTCCGCCCAACAATTCCGAGACTGGCACGCCCTTGGATTTTCCAACTAGATCGTATAAAGCGATTTCGGCCGCGCAATAAAGCTTCCGTTGATTTATCGAAATCCCAGGACCCTCCGCGAACTGCACGCGCAACGCATCCGGATCCGCCAGCGTCCGACCTTCCAGAAATGGCGCCACCACGGCGTCAATGCCCTGTTTCGCTATTTCGCTGCCCTGACCGGGTGCATATCCAACCAATCCATTATCAGCCTCTACCCGGATGAGCATGGCATCGCGTTTCAGGATGGTCCGCTGGCCACCGTAATAAGGAAGTTTCAAGGGAGTGGGCAGGGGCGAGGACAACAAGTGGGCTTGGACGGAGCGTATCCGCATCGGGCTACGCTACAGCGTAGCAGTTCTTCAGTTCTTCAGTTCTTCGGTTCGCCCTTATGTGGAATCCTCTGTTTCTTGAGAACTCAGCTAACGCCGAACCGAATAACCGAAGAACTGAATAACCGAATAACCGCGCGGCGAATGCCGCGCGAAAAAGAGCCGGACGCTGGTCGGGCGCCCGGCTGAGGAGCACCCACGAACGGCTCGGAGGTACCGCCCGTGGTAGTGGAGGAGCTTTGTTAGGCTAGCAGGCCGCCCAGACCCAGGCAAGCGATCTCCCAACCCGTAACATGATATCGCGCCAGCATCGGCGGAAGGACTAAATCCACCACATTCGGCTTGGCCGATCGGAAACATCCTGGCGCGGACACAATCGGAACATCATCCTTGTAGCCGAGCAGCAAAAGATTGCCGGGTTCCACGGGCGCCAGAAAGCGCTCAATCTGGCATCCGGCGCGCAACATCGCCCGGCCCACCACATCATCGGGACCGGCTGGCGCGGTAGTGGAAGCGATCAGAATGGTGGTGGGACGGCCGCGCAGCAAATGTTGCAGGGACCGCGCTACCGCGCCTTCCTCTTCGAGTGAAGCTAGTACAAATGTGGCACAGGTTCCCATCCGCTCCAACCGCTGGCGCATGATGTTCTCGAACAATTGCCGAGCTCGTTCCCCGTTTAATGGATCGGTATAAAGCACGCCCACGCTGGGCGTCCGGATGGGCCGGGCCTGTAGAATCGGCCCTCGCTCTTTGACAATCGATATTACGGCTTCCAATTGGGACTTTGAAACGGCAAAGGGAATGCTCTTGACCGTGGCCACCCGCTGTCCGGCCCGGGCATAAGCAAAGTTGAGAGAGGTTGCGATGGCGACGCTGGAGGTGCAGTTGATTTGCTTCAGCAACTCGTCATCCACCAAAACACAAGAGGGCTCAGTGGCAAACAGATTTGCGCGCCCCCCGGCGGCCAGCCGGATCTCGAGCGATCCGCAGCCGATCTCGGTGGCTACCTCCATTACCGCCTCATCCTCGCCAATTTCACCGTCTTCCAGCTCGGTGACCCAGACCTCGGCCAACCCCTCGGTCTCTAGCATTCGGGCGTCCTCTTCGCTAATCACGTGCCCCTTCGCAAGCAGTTTCTTTCCGCCTGGACGAAAAATCGTGGAGCAAAGAATTCTCCCTGTGGCTGCCTTCACGTCAATGGTTTGAGCCCGCACAGTACCCGCCCCTTCTTAAGGTATTCCCTGGTATGCTGCCTATAGTACACCCTACAAGTGCAAACTGAAAGGGAAATTCTCGAACAATAGTGACAATTGGTAGCAGCATAATGCCATTCTTATGATATCGGCTAGCCTGCGAAATTAATTGTCAGCTTTGGGAACGATCAGTACGTAAGGTAATATCCGATATTTGTGTCAGTGTTTGCCCTACAAGGAATTCCCACCGGGTATGATATGGCAATCGGGTGCACTTCAGTCCGCCAGATTGTTCCGGATGGCGTAGTGAATGATTTCGGCGTTGGTCTTCATCCCCATCTTCTCCAGAATGCGCGCCCGATAGGTACTGACGGTTTTGTCGCTCAGTTCGAGCAGGCCTGCGATCTCACCCACGGTTCTTCCAGTGGCGATCAGGCGCATCACTTCAAATTCGCGATCGGAAAGCGCAAAGTGACGCGGCCGGTCGATGCCTTTTTCGAGGTCGAGCGCAAGTCTTTCGGCGGTGGCTGAATTGACGTACCGGCCCCCTTCCATCACTTTGTTCACAGCTTTGACCAACTCCTCTCCGGGACTGTCCTTGGTGATATAGCCGGCTGCGCCAGCTTGGAAAGCACGGCGCGCGTATTGCTCCTCCGAATGCATGCTAAGCACCAGGACGGGCAATTTGGACCGGGCCTGCTTCAACTCTTTCAAGAGTTCCAGCCCGCTTCGTTCGCCTAACGAGATATCCAGCACCGCCAGGTCCCAATCCTCGTCGCGGACCAGCTTGAGCGCCTGATGGGCGTTGCTCGCCTCGCCGAAGACCATTCCCGGTTGCTCGACAATTCTCATCACACCTGCACGAACCACCTCGTGATCGTCCACGATGAGGATTCTTTTCATGGTTAGACGGCGCTTTGGGAAGACGTCCAAGGTGGTTGACCGGCGATGGGGACTCGAACTGAAATGGTGGTGCCCGATCCCTCCACTCCGTGGATTTCAATCTTGCCGCCCACCAGCCGGACGCGTTCCTGCATACCCAGAATGCCCAGACCCGCTTTCTGGATCCCCGTAATTCCTCTTCCGTTATCACTAATCGCGAGAACAAACTCGCCGCCCTCCTGCGCCATCGTTATGTCAACCCGGGTGGCATCGGCGTGGCGAAGGATATTTGTCAGGGCTTCCTGAAAGATACGGAAGATGGCCGTAGCTTGCTCCTGGTTGAAAACAACGTTATCGAGAGAGCCGGCGCGCTGGCAGACGATTCCGGTTCTGGTTTCAAACTGCCGCGCCTGCCATTCGATAGCTTCCATCAATCCCAAATCATCCAGGACACTAGGCCGCAATTCCCAGGCGATCCTTCGGACGGTATTGATCGTACTTTCGGCCAGTTCCATCATGGTCGAGATCCTGGCCCGCAACGCTGCCGCTGCCGCCGGGTCCACCGGTTTCGAAAGAGCTTTGTCCAGGCCCTCCAGGTCCCACTTCAAACTGGTAAACGCGGAGCCAAGCTCATCGTGAATCGTCCGGGCCACGCGGGTTCTTTCCTCCTCCCGTGCTGCCTGGATGCTGGCCGAAAGCGCCCGCAGCTCTTCGGCGCTGGCTCTTATCCGATCTTCCCACTGCTTCTGCTCTGTGATATCCCGCCCGAACGCAATGCTGCTCCCGTCCGACAGGTGCACGACCGCCCAGATCGTATCCAACAGGCGGCCATCCCGCACCCGAGCCTTGAGCTCCTTCCATTCGCCGTTGGAACGGGATATAAAGTTCAGAACCTCCTCGCGATCATTAGGGTAGGGGTAACACTCCGAGATGATATCGACGATATCCAGGTTGTGTTCTCGTATCTCTTCCAAAGTTTGGCCCACCACGCGCTGCCACTCCTGATTGACCAGCTTGATCTCGCCTCCAGGACCCATGAAATTTATCATCACGGGGATGTGATCGAATATTTTCTGAAGCACCTCCTTCTGGTTCCGCAGTTCCTCTTCCACCCGCTTGCGCTCATCAATCTCGGCCCTCAGCTCTTCATTCGCGGCCTGCAGCGCCGCCGAACCCTCTACCAGTTTCTGTTCCAGGCGTTGATTGAGCCTCTTGATCCCTGCCTTGGCCTCCTTAAGCGCGGGGGTTTCGATAAACTCCCAGTCCCCCTTTCGCGCGGTTGCGCACACTGGATGCGCGTGCGTTGCCTCCAGCAAGTCAGCGGCCCCGCTTCCGGCGATTGGATAGGTGCACAAAATCATTAGTGGACCAGCGGCAATCGCGTTATTCAACTCAGACTCGTAATCGCGAGTGCTCTCGAAATCGGTCCTCTCCAGAGCGCCACTGTTGCGGCTGACTCGCAGACCGGTATATCCCCGGGCCATGGCTTCCGCCAGTTTGTCGTTCAGGTGGCCGATAATACGACGCAAATCATCGGATCCTCCCTCGAAACACCAGCCGGTACTTGAACTCAGTTCGATGCTCTGCTCGCCCAGGTATCGATCGATCTCGGGAACGGCTTGCCGCAACGCCTGTCCGGCTTCCTCCAATGTGAGGGGCTCGGAGACGATCCAAAGGCAGGCCTCCCCGTGTTCCAACCCGGTTTTGAAGAATGGGACCAGGGTATCGAGCAGGTCCTGTTTCGTCTCGTAGAAGAGGCAGCCATGCATGCCCCAGGGTGCGCCGCCCAGGCCGTTAACTCCCCTGTTCCTGACCCCTGACATGGCTGGCTCCCGTCCGCACCGCGCGAAAATCATGCCTGAACCTGCTCGTTCTCCCGGCCAATTTTCGGATCGTCACCGATATTATCTCCATATTATGTGAACTTCAACTGAAAATTGTTGCAAATTCTCCCCTTCTTGGTACTGCCTCCAGCCTGGTGGTGACGACTCTGTTCCCTCGCTGACAGTAAAGGTGAGTATGAAAACTTATGAAGACCACGGCGGGTCGATCCTGACAGAGAAGTGCCGTTTGGGACTACAAGCGATTGGGCAGAATCCCTACATCCAGGGACATTCGTTCCGAGCGTTTGGCTCCCACCTCATCGGCGACCGGGCCGTAACCGCCAAACGTGCGGCCCACCGGACTTTCTTCTGAGGGCGAATTCTGGAAGTTATCTTACAAACGGCCACATTCACTTGGCAAACGCTTGGGTCAATTTATGGACGAATGACGTAATCCGGCCAGCAGGTACCGAGCTGAGCTGGTGGACTCAGGAACGGATCGAGTTGGTCTCCCGCCGCGCGAACCGTCGCCGCCATAGCTGCGCCGGGAGTCGGGAACTTCGGATCCAGGATCTTCGCGATTTGATCGCGCGCACCCTCCAGGTGCGCTTTGGTTTCGCGGTCGGGCGCTTTCGCGAGCGCAGCACCGATGGCAGAATTCAGCGCCTTCAGCTCGGCGCGATAGAACGGCTTTTCGTCACCGCTGGCGGCGAAGGTCGCCGCCGGGAGTCCCTGAGGAAGGTTGGCTGGCGCCACCGGCCCAGGGCCGTTCAACTTGGTATTCACCAGATCCAAATAGGCTCGCTGCAGGTTCCTGCGATAAGCGTCTATCTTGACTTGAGAAGCGTCCAGCTCCTTCCACACACCTTTGCGCACATCGGCGAGGAATTCGGACGGAGTATATGCCGCCGCTCCGTCGATGGTCTCCTGCTCCACCAATCGCGCGAAGCGGGGGCTGTTCAGCAGATTCGTCAAGACGCTGTTCTGCGCGTTGCGAACGCGGCTGAGCGCACCGATCGGCTCAATGCGGCGCAGAATTTGGGGGTCGATCGCCCACATGGGAGTGGCGAACGCATTCTCATTCAAAAACTTCACTGCTTCCATTTGACGCGGCTTGGGAACCGGATTAAACACCACTCCCTCCTGGCCCACGTACTTCTCTTGCGTGTCGAATCCACCCACGATCGCAGCTACGTGATTTACTTCAAGCGTCCACTGGCCGAGCATCCGGCCGTAGAGCTCGGCCAGATCTTCATAGGTCTCGCCGTTCTTTGCCGTGGTGGCAGGCAACAGCAACTTGGCCACGCGCTGCAGATTCTTAATGCCTAAAGCCGTAGATTTGATCGCGTCGGCATCGCCTACTGCTTCGGTCAGCTCGCCCGGGTCCGATCCGGCCGCGGCGGCCGTCGAGAACCGAAGCCATGGCGTCGAGTCCTGCTGGAGCGACCACTTATCCAGCGTGGGTTTCTCGTCGTCGGAGGATTTCGCGCCGGCGATCGGTTTGTAACACCACGCCGTGGCCCATATATCGTAGGGACCGACGCCGGGGACCAGATCCTGCACCGGGATCTTATCTTCCGGTTGCGCCACGTAGTTGAAGCGCGAATAGTCCATGATGGACGGAGTGTGGC